>MDTA01223598.1_pt1 | contig 12030 bp, 11 predicted proteins | sample 811151 | NCBI WGS metagenome assembly MDTA01 (sample SAMN05326648, study PRJNA326480) | marine metagenome | isolation source: seawater | place: Indian Ocean: South | collected 2010
CTTGTCGGTAACGACAACTTGAATGTCCGTAATGGCGCACGCGGGTGCGACCAGCCCCGCGCCACTTTGCCAGGCGTCACCAACCAGGAGCCCCACCGAGCGTCCAACCTGTTCTGCCTGGACGCGCTCGTGGACGAGGTAATGGCTTGCAACTGCCGCCGTAACGGAAGTGCCGGCGCGCGCAGGTTCGGACAGGACCGCGAGACTGCGATGTTCGGTGTCTTCCAGCAGGTATACGCGTTCGTGAGTAGCGTTGACCGGGTGATCCACCGCGGGCAGTACCGCATCCGCCGCGCGTAATGCTGCCAGCGAGAACACCTCCTCCGTTGCGAATTCCTGCGCGAGTGCAGCAAGATTGGTGTGTTCCGCAATGGCGCGGAAACCCAGCCCGTAAACGCTGTCGGTCGCCTGCACGGCGTTAAGCTTGTCGCCCAAACCGACGCCAAGCCGGCGTGTACCTTCGTCGTCCATGAACTGGATCAAAGTGGATATGTGCGGTGTTGTGGACAAGCTGCTTTCTGCGCGTCGGGAACGTGTGGTCCAGGAGTCGCTAGTATACTGGCAGCAGACCTTCCAAAACGTGTACCAACGCTCGTGTCTGACCCGAAGTTCCCGATCATTGATGCCCATCAGCATTTCTGGGACCCGCTGAGCAATTACCATCCCTGGCTGCGCGACGACCCGCCGATCCCGTTTCGTTACGGGGACTATTCGGCATTGCGCGACCGGCCGTTCCTGCCTCCCGAGTATCTTGCTGCCGCCGGACCGCACGATATCGTGCAGACCGTGTACATCGAGACCGAGTGGGACCCCAGCGACCCGGCTGGTGAACTCGATTGGGTACACGCGTTACATGCGGACACTGGTTTTCCCAATGCGGTTGTCGCCCAAGCGTGGCTGGACCGTGAAGACGCGGCCGAGGTGTTGGCAGATGCTGCCTCAAGAGCACTGGTGCGCAGTGTGCGACACAAGCCTGCCAGCGCTGGCAGCGCGGCAGTCGCGACACGTGATGGGCCTGGGTCCATGGACGACCGGCGCTGGCGTGATGGCTTCTCAAAGCTGCATGAGCACGGCTTGTATTTTGATCTGCAGACACCCTGGTGGCATCTGGACGCGGCGCTAGATCTGGCGCGCGATTTCAGCGATGCCACCATCGTGTTGAATCACACTGGCCTGCCGGCGGACCGCAGCGACGCTGGGCTGCAGGGCTGGCACGCGGCGATGTCGCGGTTGGCCGAGGCTGACAACGTTGTTGTCAAAATATCTGGCATTGGCGTACCCGGCACACCGTGGACCGTGCAGGCGAACAGTTGGATCGTGACCGAAACCATCCAGATGTTTGGTGTTGCGCGGTGTATGTTCGCAAGCAACTTCCCGGTGGACGGCCTGGTGGTTGGTATGACCGAGCTGTTTGCAGGCTTTCGGGATATCGTGCGTGGTTATTCAGAGGCCGACCAACGCGCGTTGTTTCATGACAACGCGCTCAGGATCTATCGTCCGGTGCCAGCGGCCAGCAAAGTCTGAGGCGGAGCAACCAAAGTCAGGCCAGGTTCGCTCGGGCCAGATTAGCTCAGGCCAGACGATTAAGACCGTTCAGGGCGGCGACGCGATATGCCTCTGCCATCGTCGGGTAGTTGAACGTGGTATCCACAAAATACTCGATCGTGTTGCCGCCGTGCTTCTGCAACATGATGGCCTGGCCGATATGCACGATCTCGGCCGCTTGTGAGCCGAAACAATGGATGCCCAATATCTCGAGCGTTTCCGTGTGAAACAGGATCTTCAGCATGCCTACTGTGCGGCCAGTGATCTGCGCGCGCGCAATCGACCGGAACAGGGCGCGACCAACTTCGTAGGGGACACGCGCCTCTGTCAGTTCCGCCTCCGTACGACCAACTGAACTGATCTCAGGGCTTGTATAAATGCCGTTCGGGATGTCTTTGATAAGCGCGCTATCAGTGCTGGGATCGAGGATACAGCGGCCAACGTAGCGGCCCTGATCGTAAGACGCGCTTGCGAGCCCTGGTGGGCCAACGACGTCACCAGCGCCATAGACATGCGCAACGTCGACACTGCGCATGTGGTCGTTCACCAAAAGTTGATTGCGATGATTGGTTGAGGCGCCAACCTCTTCAAGCCCCAGCTCCGCCGTGTTCCCTGAGCGCCCGTTTGCCCATAACAGAAGGTCGGTCTTGAAGTGTTTGCCTGACTCGCAATGCAAGACGATGCTATCGTCGCGGGTTTCGACGGACTCGTATTTTTCGTTGGAGCGAATGGTGACACCCAGATCCCGCAGGTGATATCCCAGCGCATCGGTGATTTCGCTGTCGAGGAACGCCAATAGTCGGTCGAAGGTGTTGACCAGATTGACCTTGAGACCTAACTCACCAAAAAAGGAGGCGTATTCGCAGCCGATGACGCCAGCGCCGTAGATCGTAATCGAGCGCGGCTCCGGTACATCCGCTGCCAGCACTGTATCGCTGTCTCGCACGCGCGGGTGGGTGAAGTCGATATCAGGTGGTCGATATGGGCTTGAGCCTGTGCAGATAACAAAGTGTTGCCCTCGCACCAGCGAAACCGCGCCGCCTGGCTGCTCAACCTCCACGGTGTGTGGATCCGAAAACCGCGCGGTTCCGGTAATCACGTCCACGCGGTTGCGGTGATAAAACTTGCGGCGCATGGAGACTTGTGAAGCCACCACGGCCGAGGCACTGGCCAACAGTTCTTTGTAGCTGACGTCCAGATAACCCTGATGCTGGAATATTGGCCGGGTGCGGTATTCGGCCAACAACTGCACGGAATGGCGCAAGGCTTTGCTGGGGATGGTGCCCCAGTGCGTGCAGCCCCCGCCTACCTCCGTGTGACGTTCGACGATGGCAACCGATTGCCCCGCTTTCGCAAGCGTCATCGCGGCGCCCTCGCCGGCCGGTCCGCTGCCAACAACGACAGCGTCGTAATCTTTGATGGAAGGCGTCATAGGCTGTTTGTGCCGGGTCGGACCTGAATATTCATAATAGTCGGCCAGCGGGGGACTGTTATGAGCGGCTAGGCGAGCTTGGCGCCATTGGCCACCGCGCGTTCGGGTACCGCCAGGACAACGCCATCGTCACCCACAAACCCTGTGAGCAGAAACTCAGAGCGAAATGGGCCGATCTGTTTGGACGGAAAGTTAACCACGCCAATGATCTGCCGGCCCTTGAGGTCATCCATGGAATAGAGATCGGTCACCTGCGCGGAAGATTTCCTGGTCCCGATCTCCTCGCCAAAATCCACCCAGATCTGGTAAGCGGGGCGTCGCGCCTCGGGGAATTCTTTGACCTCAACCACGGTACCTACCCGCAGCTCTACTGCCTCAAAATCGGACCATTCGATTGTTTGCATGTCAGAAGTCGCTCGTTGTGCGTATGACCCATGGGGCGCGCATCATGTGGCGTGACAACCGCCTGTGCAAGCGTTACAAAATGACGCCTACCAGAGCCAGCACGAACAACAGCGCAACGGCGGCGCGGCGCACCGTCGCTTCCGCGCTTTGATCAAACTTTCTGGCGCCGACGATCGCGCCACCGAGGTACGCAAGCCCCATCAGCGCGGCGCGCCAGATGTCATCCAGGGTGAGTACACCTGTCGCAAGATAGCCAGCCAGAATCACGAACGTAACGATAAACAGCCATACCACGGCGTTTGCGCGGCTCTGGCGGGTGGATGAGGGGCCGCTGAACAAGAATGTCATGGCTATCAGCGCTATACCGGCACCACTCATGGCGACACCGGAGATGGCGCCTACCGTCAGCGACAGTCCAATACCGGGGGGGCGTTTAAGGCGAAACCCGCTCAACAGAATGGCGGCGCAGACCAGGGCAAGGAGCGCGACAAACTGCTGCATGACGTCGTCGGCAACCCACGTCAATGCCCACAATCCAACCGGAATACCCAGGATGCACGCGCCGGTCAGCAGTAGCACGTGTTTCCAGTCCACGTCGCTCAACACACTGGTGAACAGCTTTACGTTGGCCATGAGATCCATGACCAGCACCTTGCCCATCACCGAAACCGGCGCAAACCAATAGGTGAGGACTACCACCATGATCGCCGGCCCACCAAAACCCGTGTAACCCCGCACTAGCCCGGCTGCAAACGCTAACGCCGCGACCCAGACGAGTACGGCTGGTTGTTGCAGTGAAAATTCCAGGTGCGGCATGGAACGAACAGCCCGATGTGCAAGACGAGAGGTATGAGACCAGGGGCAGATGCGGTCTCTTAAGGTACAGGTAAGTGCTCGCGAGCGCGATGAATGATGCGCCCGTCAGTTTTCTGCCCCGGTTGTGCCTTGGACCATGCGTTCGCTGAGACATTGACGTCTGTGGTCGGTCTCAACACCTGGCCTCACGGCCGGCGGCGAGTCGACTTGGGAGCATCATTGGCGACTGTGATGCGGAGGGTGTGCGAACCTTCGCAGAGCAGGCGCGTCGTATCTTCAGTGAACTGTCCATCAGGGCATGGAGGAACGCGGCCAACGACGTATCTAAACGTCAGATGTTTGCGCGCATACATGCCTAAACAAGACACGCTGCAGATTTCTCGCGGGATTCTCGATCAAGAATGGGACTCAGCCCCCATTTCGTGCACTGGTTCTCGGGCGCACCACCGTATAGTGTGGTTCAATTACAAGCTCAGCCCAATCAATTGTGCTCACGCCATGTCAACGCGCGGAATGGTGTTAGGCAAGTTCATGCCACCTCACGCGGGACACTGCCTGTTGGTGGATTTCGCCCGCAGCTGGGTGGATGAGCTTGACGTTTTGCTGTTTGGCACCGGGGACGACGAGATACCCGCGGATGCCAGGGTCGGGTGGGCGCGCGAGCTGTTTGCGGGCGCGAACGTACAACATTTCAACCAGTTGCTACCGGACTTCGAGGACGCACCGGAGGCATTTGTGAATATCGTGGCCGAAGTGGTCAACACGACGTTCCCGGATGGACTCGAATATGTATTCGGCTCAGCGGTGTATGGCGAACAGCTGGCGGAGCTGGCTGGCGCACGTTATGTGCCCGTAGACCCCGATTGCGAACTATTGCCGGTCCGCGCCAGCGAGTTGCGTGAAGACCCACTTGAGCACTGGGAGTTTCTGCCGCACTGCGTTCGTCCTCACTACGTTAAACGCGTGTGTTTGATCGGGCCGGATGGCACTGGCAAAAGTGCGCTGGCGGAGCAGCTCGCCGTGCACTACGACACCGTGGCTGCCTACGCTTACAAAGAACGTGCAAATATTGGCGCTCCGATGACTCTGGGTGCGGATGGTGTGGTCAACCTCGTGCGCGGCCAGCTCAGCACCGAAGACGCACTCGCCCGCCACGCAAATCGCGTGCTGTTCTGCGATACGGACGCGTTGACGTTGGCGGTATGGGCCAAACAAGCTGTTGGTCAGTGCCCGCCGGATGTCGAGGCGATGGCGCGCTCACGCCGCTACGATCTGTACTTGTTGATGGACGTCGACATGCAGTGGCCGGAGCAAGGTCACAACCTGGATGCTTCGACCCAGTCGGCCGCGTTTGAGGCTTACCGGCAGCAGCTGATCGAGCGGGATCTCAAATATCTGCGCCTCGACGGCGACTACGACACCCGGTTCCGGATCGCGGCGGATGCGGTTGACCTGTTGCTGGGTAAGCCTAGTGGTCGACCGCCGCGTCCAGGGGAGGGTTAGACGGCGGCGCACGCGCGACGGTGTGTGTCCTGGAAGCCTTGACGTGTAGTTCGCTGCTGGCGCGATTGCGGCCGTTGGCTTTTGCTACATAGAGCGCACGGTCTACCGCCCTCACTAGGTTTTCGGGCGATGTCGCTCGAGTGTCGACAGGCGCTCTTCAATAACGCCGCAAACTGGCGCAGGCAGGGGTCCCCCGCCGGATGGTAGTAACGGTCGTTGTATTGCTTGAACAAGTCGATGTCTGCCATGACCAGTGCGATGGGCTGCCGCGCGCGGTCCAGATAGCGGCGATTGGCAAAGCCCGTCAGTCCATACTGTCATGACAACGTCGCGAGCTCGCGCGCCAGCGACTCGGGCTCCAACTCAGCGCTCACCCTGCTTTCCCGGCATACGCGTCAGGGTGACGCCCAAGCGTCATGAATATGATTTCCTACATCATTCCGCTATCGCCGCTGGAGGCGCTTGTATGACGCGGACCTAAACTTCCAGCCACAAAGTCACCGGTCCGTCATTGACCAACTCTACCTGCATATGTGCGCCAAAATGGCCGGTCGCAACCTCATCCACCATTTCTGAAGCAGCGCCCACCAGTTGTTGAAAGCGCTCCAGCCCTAGCTCTGGCGGGGCGGCGGGTGTGAAGCTTGGGCGTGTTCCCTTCTTCGTATCGGCTGCTAGGGTGAACTGGGGGACCAGCAACAAGCCGCCACCGGTATCTTTAAGGCTGAGATTCATGCGTCCGGTAACGTCTTCGAACACACGGTAGCCAACCAGGCGTTCGGCTAGGCGCCGTGCAGTAGCTTCGCTGTCATCGCGCTGCACGCCCACCAGTACCATCAGCCCCGGACCAATCGCACCAACAACGTCGCCCGCGACGCGGACTTCTGCACGACTGACGCGCTGCAAGAGCCCGATCATGTCCTGAGCCTGATCATAATCAGAGTCGGCACAAAAGGAGCTGGGCCAGGTGAGACATCAGCTCGCCTTGCGTGCTTCGCGCTTGCGCTCGTGTTCTTTCAGCAGCTTCTTACGGATGCGAATGCTGCCAGGTGTGACTTCGACGAGCTCGTCTTCGTCGATGAGTTCCATAGCGCGTTCCAACGTCAGTTGAATAGGCGGCGTCAGCAAGATGTTCTCGTCGCTACCCGCCGCGCGAATGTTGGTGAGCTGCTTGGCCTTCAGCGGATTGACAACCAGATCGTTCTGGCGCGCGCCGATGCCAACTACCATGCCTTCATAAACTTCGTCCGCGTGACCGATCAACATGCGCCCGCGCTCCTGCAGGTTGAACAGCGCATACGCCAGCGCTTTGCCGGATGCGTTGGATACCAGCGCCCCGTTGCGCCGTCCTGCGATGACGCCGCCGTGGACGGGCCCGTAATGAGAGAATGTGTGGTACAGGAGGCCCGTCCCCGATGTGGCGGTCAGAAACTCGGTGCGGAAGCCTATAAGGCCACGCGCCGGCACCACATAATCGACGCGCGTGCGGCCGCGGCCGTCGGGCATCATGTCTTTCAATTCGCCCCGTCGTTCCCCGAGCAGCTCCATCACGGCACCCTGGTGCAGCTCTTCCACGTCAACCGTCACCTGCTCGTAGGGCTCTTCGCGCTTACCATCACGCTCGCGCACGATCACCTGAGGACGGCTGATCGCGAGCTCGTAACCCTCGCGACGCATGTTCTCGATCAGGATCGCAAGGTGTAGTTCACCGCGACCGGAGACCAGGAAGCGGTCCGGGTCCGGCGTATCGTTTACCCGCAACGCAACGTTGTGGATCAACTCCCGGTCCAGGCGTTCCCGCAGCTGCCGGCTGGTAACATATTTGCCTTCGCGGCCCGCCATGGGTGAATCGTTGACCTGGAATGTCATGCTGACCGTGGGTTCGTCCACAGTGAGGGACGGTAATGTCTCCACGTTGTTCGGGTCGCACAGCGTGTCCGAGATACGTATCCCGTCAATGCCATTAAACGCGATGATGTCGCCAGCGCTGGCGGTGTCCACCTGCACACGTTCCAGGCCGCGCGAGCGCATTACCTGCAGTACGCGGGCGTTTCGGCGCTGGCCGTCACGGTCCACGATCGCAACCGGGGTGTTGGTGGAAACGCTACCGCGCGTGATACGGCCAATACCAATCGCGCCCACATATGACGAATAGTCGAGCGAACTCACCTGCATCTGGAAAGGGCCGTCCATGTTCACTTCGGGCGGGTGGACGTGTTCGAGGATCGCGTCCAGCAGTGGGTTCATGCTGTCGCCGGGTGCGCCTGGGTCCAGGGTTGCAAATCCCGCAACCGCCGAGGTGTAGATAACCGGGAAGTCCAGCTGCTCCTCGGTTGCTCCGAGACGGTCAAACAAGTCAAAGGTCTGGTCCAGCACCCAGTCGGGGCGTGCTCCGTCACGGTCGATCTTGTTGATGACCACAATTGGATTTAGCCCCTGCGCAAACGCTTTCTGCGTCACGAAGCGCGTCTGTGGCATCGGGCCTTCTACGGCGCAGACCAACAGCAACACGGAATCGACCATCGACAGAACACGTTCCACCTCGCCGCCAAAGTCGGCGTGTCCGGGCGTATCAACGATATTGATACGGTGGTCTTGCCAGTCGATCGCGGTGTTTTTCGACAGGATGGTGATACCCCGTTCCCGCTCCAGATCGTTGGAGTCCATGGCGCGCTCGACCGGCGCGGCGCGTGCTTCCAACGTGCCCGACGACTGCAACAAACGGTCAACCAGGGTCGTTTTGCCGTGGTCAACGTGCGCGATGATAGCGATATTTCGGAGTTTGTCTGACACGCGATCAAACCTGTGCGTTAAAGATGAAGAGTTTGTGGGGGCCACAAAAAGAAAGGGACAGGCGGCTTACCTGTCCCTCGCTGTAGCGAGCTACGCGATGTTGCGACTCGCCTGATGGCGCCACGCGCCAGCGCTCAGGCGCGAGATCCTATCATGTCGGGGCGCTGCATTTGACGGTGCTGTTAGAACAGCTGGTCACGCATTGGCTGACAAGCCGCCCTTACAGGCGCTCCACGCACATCGCGATGCCCATGCCGCCGCCAATGCACAACGTGGCAAGACCACGTTTGCCATCGCGACGAGCCAGTTCATGCAGGAGCGTCGTCAACACGCGGGTGCCAGAGGCACCAATCGGGTGGCCCAATGCAATCGCGCCGCCGTTGACGTTGACTTTGCTGGTGTCCCAACCAAGCCCCTTGTTGACGGCAAGCGCTTGCGAGGCAAAAGCCTCGTTTGCCTCGATGAGGTCCAGGTCATCCACGGTCCAGCCGGCTTTCTCGAGCGCTTTCTGGCTCGCCGGTATCGGGCCCGTACCCATGATTGCCGGATCCACTCCAACCGTGGCCCACGAGACGATCCGCGCCATCGGTGCAACACCGCGGGCAACGGCTTCTGCGCCACTCATCATGACTACCGCGGCCGCACCGTCGTTGATACCCGATGCGTTGCCAGCCGTCACCGTACCTTCGCGGTCAAACGCGGGCCGGAGTTTGGCCAGCGACTCAATGCTGGTTTCGGGGCGCGGATACTCGTCCGCCGAAACCGTGGTTTCGCCACGGCGAGTCTTGATGGTGACCGGAACAATTTCCTCGTCGAAGCGGCCGGCTGCCTGCGCCGAGCCAGCTTTCTGCTGCGACGCGAGCGCAAATTCGTCTTGCTCCTCGCGTGTGATCTGGAATTTTTCCGCGACGTTTTCGGCCGTATTACCCATGTGATAGCCGTTAAAAGCATCCCACAATCCGTCTTTGATCATCGTATCGACCAGACCCAGATCGCCCATCTTCTGACCGTTACGCAGATGTGCGCAATGGGTGGCCTGACTCATGCTCTCCTGACCACCAGCAACAACAATATCGCTGTCGCCAGCGAGAATCGCCTGATAACCCATGGCAACAGCACGTACGCCGGAGCCGCAGACCTGATTGATAGTCACGGCCGTGCGGTCGTCCGGGATGCCGGCTGACATGGCTGCCTGACGTGCCGGGTTCTGTCCGGTACCTGCTGTCAGAACCTGGCCCAGAATGACTTCGGATACGTCTTTGGCATCAACGTGCGCGCGTTGCAATGAAGCATTGACCGCGATCGCGCCCAATTCGGCGGCGGACAGTGATGATAAAGCGCCATTGAAAGCGCCGATGGGCGTGCGTGCGGCGGCGGCGATAACGACGTCGGTCGTTCCGGACATGCTGGTCTCCTGCGATGCTTCGGGATGGTGGAGCAAGAGCCCGCGGGCCAGCTCAACGGGAACAGAATTCTAAGGGAGGAATGAAGCGCGGGCTAACCCCAGAGCGCTTGCGTGCCCTACGGGCATCCGGCGCCGTATTGGCGCCGGACCCAGGGGACGACTTTCAGGTGCTCGCTTCCCGCGCAATTACAGGTTGCGAGCTCAAGCACGGACGCGCCTAGGCTTTCGCTTTTGCGGCACGGGCTTTGGGTGCAGGCACAGCCCAGATGGCCGCCAGCTTTTCGCTGGTTTCGGACTGCATTTCCCAAGCTTCGCGGGCTACACCCATCAGCTCCTCGGTCAGCGTCTTGGTCGCGTCCACGTGGGCGGCGTAGACGTCAGCCGGCTTCGCTTCCTTGGAGTAAGCATCAGCAACTTTGCTGAAAGCAGCGACGTTGGCTTGCATGGCAGCCAGCTGCTGGCCAGCGACTTTCTGCTGGGTGGCGGTCGTCAGCTCAGCCATCTTGACGAAGGAGCCCATGAATTGCTCGTTGAAGTCTTTCAGGTTCGCGGCGTTCGGCAACATGTGGTCGAAGTTCATTGGAGTCATCTCTCAAGTTTTGTGCGGCGCAACAAATTGTGCGGTGCAACAAATTGTGCGGCGCAACATAGTGACGGCACTTAACTATGTCAACCCCTAAAGTCGAAAAAAAGCCTGAACCGCGGGCGCCTCAACTGGCTCGCGCTGCCCGTTCCATTGGCTGAAGAAGCATGTAACACATTGAATGTATAGGTGTTTTAATCCCAGTCTCCTGGCCAAAGCGATGGAAAGCACCACACCATGCGTCCAGCTCTGACGGTCTTTTCCCCCACAAATCGCGCATCATCGACGCGGACGCACCGGCTGGCAGCGAGTCATAAAACGCCCATACTCGCGCTTTGTACTCGTCTTCGATCGGAACATTCTTGGCCTGCGCGACCGCGATACCCTCGCTGATGCAGGCATCAATCATAGCCCGGCTCTCGGCATGATCGCGGAGTTCTCCAAGACCACACTGCGCGAGCGCTGCCATACCACTCCAGGAGCTGACCAGAATGAGCTTTTCCCATAGTGCTTTGACCACATCCGCTGTCACATCTGCGTCTACACTCGCATTCGCAAACGCTGCCTGAAGTTGGTCAGCCGCAGCCGAGGGTTGGCCATCGAGCCGGCCGAAGCCGACATAGGCGGAATCATTGAAGTGTTTGACGACGCCCGGCGCCTCCAGATAACTGAAGATACGCGACAAACCACCGAGTACGTGTTCTTCCCCTAACGCATCAGCCAACTGATACGGCGCGTCCACGCCGTTCAGGAACGGCACGACCACGGTTTGAGGGCCCACCATGGGCCGCATGGCTTCCGCAACGTCCGGAATTTGCCAGGTTTTCACCGCGACCAGCACGAAATCGACTTCGCCTACGGCCGCCGGGTCGTCTGTCGCCTGTGGGGACTCCAGGTGCAGGTCACCCAGCGGGCTGATGACCTTGAGCCCGTTCGCGCGCATGGCGGCGAGGTTATCCCCGCGCGCGATGAAGGTGACATCCTCCCCGGCAGCCTGAAGGCGCGCGCCATAATATCCGCCCAGACCACCAGAACCGTAAATTGCAATGCGCACTGTTTACTCCGCCCGCGGCCAGATGCCGCGCCAAACCCTGAAGGGCGGCGATTGTAACCGGAGTGGCGCGGCTTCTAGGCGGTCAGGACGGAAAGTACCGTGCGATAGACTCGTGGCTCAACATCTGCGCCGGCCGATTCGAAGCGCAGTGCGATGTCTTCCAGGCGGTAGTGTCCATCTGGGACAGCAATAGGTGTTTGATGGTCAAACGCGGTTGTCTCGCCGGCATCAATACGAGCGTGGCGACAGCCGAACTCAGCGTCCCAGCGTAACGAGTGTTCGTCAAAAGGCTTGTCGTAACAGAGCTCAAAAGAAGCGACGCGCGCTTTGTCGTCGAGCCACACGTACAGGTCCATGTGCTCGCACGTCCACCAACGCCTGCGCAAAGCACCCTGCGTCTGTTTGACATGGGCAATTTCGCGTAGTCGGCGCATGACGGGCGGCGGCGTGCTCATCAAATAGCTCTGTTAGCATGGCCCTTGGCAGACGCTAGCATA
>MDTA01059865.1_pt1 | contig 12028 bp, 8 predicted proteins | sample 811151 | NCBI WGS metagenome assembly MDTA01 (sample SAMN05326648, study PRJNA326480) | marine metagenome | isolation source: seawater | place: Indian Ocean: South | collected 2010
AAAAAATCAAAAATAATATAGAGAAAAATTCTAAGATTAATTACCTTGATAATCCCTACACGAGATTTAAAGGTCAAAAAGAAGAGCAAGAAACATTTTTTATTGAAGATCCCCATGGCAATGTTTTAGAGCTCAAAACAATGAAGAATTAGCTTTTCACTTGTATTGATAATATTTAAGATTTAAGTCGCTTACTTTCTGGATCTAACAAAGGTTCTTTTGTCACTACAACTGGATGTCTTTTCCCAAAATACCCAACTTCTAATTTTGTGCCTTCTTTTGAATGTTCAAATGGAAGATATCCATACAAAATATGCTTATCTACATAATAACCATAGTTTGAACTTGTAACATATCCTACTGGTTTACTATTTTTGTCATAAATTGGTTCTTTTCCTAGTGCCATGCCCTCGTTGTCTTCCATAATCATACAACACAATTTTTTACTAATAGGCTTTTGCTTTAAATTAATTAAAGCTTCTTTGCCAATAAAATTATTTTCTTTTTTTAATTTTACGGTAAAACCTAAACCGGCCTCATATGGATTAGAATTTGTATGAATATCTGCACCTAAAGATCTATAACCTTTTTCAAGTCTTAAAGACTCAAAAGCTCCTGCTCCTGAACAAATCATATTAAATTCTTGAGATTTATTTTTTAATTCATCCCAAAGCGTCAATCCATATTCAGTAGGAGTATAAATTTCCCAACCAAGTTCTCCAATATAAGATATTCTTACAGCTATACATGGAATGTGGCTGATAGATAAATTTTTAATTGAAAAAAAAGGAAAAGCCTGATTAGAAACATCATCATCTTCACACAAGCTCTCTAATACTTTTCTTGAATTTGGTCCCCACAAACCAATACCAGCATAAGCTGAAGTCCAATCAATAATTGTGACACTGCCGTCTTTTGGTGCATTCTGCCTAAACCAAGTCAAGTCAATCATTCCATTACCAGCTCCTGCAAGGATCCAAAATTTATCTTCCTCAAGTCTGCTTACTGTCAGGTCGCTTTTTATTCCTCCATATATATTTGAGATCACGGTATAAACAACTTTGCCCACTTTTACGTCTATGTTGTTAGTGCAAACTTTTTGCAGTAAATCTAAGGCGCCTTTTCCACTGATTTCAATTTTGACAAATCCAGTAATATCAAAAAGAGCACCAGTTTGTCTTGTAGTTAAATGTTCAGCCGCTTGAATAGGAGACCAATATTTAGCAGCCCATCCTGATCTATTTGGAAAATTTTTCCCTTTCAGCAACTCTTTATTAGACTCATACCACTGAGGTCTTTCCCAACCCATAACTTCAAAAAATTTAGCTTTTTGATCCCCTAGTCTTGAATAGAAAGGACTTCTTCTTAAAGGTCTTGGTTGTTCCATTTGTTGTAAGGGATGAATAATATCGTAAACTTCTCGATAATTTTGTTTTCCTCTAGCTCTTAAGTATTTTCTTACATGATGATGCTTATGGAAACGATTAATATCTCCTTCTCTAACATCTAGCTCAGGTTCACCATTAACTATCCATTCAGCCATTGCTTTACCTACTCCTCCAGCATGAGTTATCCAAACTGCATTAGCTGACCACAATCCTTTTATAGAAGTTTCTCCGAGGAGAGGATTTCCATCATTAGTAAAAGAAAAAATACCATTTATTTTCTTGGTGATTTTTTTCTTTGCAATACTGGGGAATAACCAATTAGTCTCTTTATGCGCTCCTTCAAAATCTTGAGGTCTAAAATCCACAAGAGATGGCATCTCGTCAGCGTCTTGAGGTTTTAAAAGCTGCTCTGATTCTAAAATTCTTGGCTCATGACGATAATTACCAATTACGTAAGTGTCATTCCATTGTCTAAAATATAAACTATAGTCTTGATGTCTTACCAAGGCGTGTTTTACTAATGCCTCTTTCATATCAGCTTTAAATTCTTTTAGTTCTTCAAAAGGTTCTGTCCACACCATTTGGTGCTCACAAGGAACTAATGGAAGAGAAATGCCTGCAAGTCTTCCTATTTTTGGCGCCCAAATACCTGTAGCAACGAGAACAATATCTGACTCGAAAATACCTTTTTCTGTTTCTACTCCTTTAATCTGATTATTAACAATTTTAAAACCTGTCACTGCCGTATTGCCAATAAATTTTCCAGCATTTTCATCAGTTACATACTTTGCCATAGCTTGTACGGCTCTAACTGGAGCAGCTAAACCATCATTTGGTACATAATAACCGCCATAAATTTTTTTAGGATCTATATAGGGACTCATTTTTTGAACTTCTTCGGGTGAAATAATTTTAGCTTCCGTCAATCCGTAACTGTGTGCCAGTCCCATTTTACGAAATAAGTCTTGATGTCTTTCCTTAGTTTTAGAGACTTCGATGCCACCAACAGGATGATAACATGGTTTACCATTATAACTTAATGAAGATAAAAGTTTTACAGTATGCTGAGCAAACTTACACATCATTCTAGAGGGATTAGTTTGAAATACTCCACCAGGTGCATGTGTAGTAGAACCTCCTGTTTCAAATAGAGGTCCTTGGTCTATTACAGTTATATCTTTCCATCCAAGTTTAGTTAAATGATAAGCAGTACTGGCTCCGGTAATACCACTTCCTACTATTATTATCTTAGATTTCTTTTGCATATAATAATTCTTTAGTTTAAACTTGCTGTATCTCTAAGTCTATCTTTAAAATAATCTTCGAAAGAACGATTACAAGTAATTAAAAACCTATCATTTAAATTATAAATTGAACAATCTATTCTTGCGATTAAAGTTTGTGCCATTGTAAATTCTGGAAATCTAGTTTGACGTAAATCAAATTGCGTTAATTTATTTAAAAATTCATTCTTATTTTTACCATAAATTTCAAAGTATACTTGGCCATAGGAATAATCAGAAGCAAGAATTTCGTCATTTAAATTTAAATTTGAAACTTGTTTTAAAATATCTTTATAATCTCTATTATCTAAATAAATTAAGCTCCACTGATCAAAAGAATTTTTAGCAAAAATATGCTTTTCACTATTTATGATTTCAATGTTTTTTTGAGGAGGTAATATTGATATCTCTTTACTTATAGACTGATTAAATTTTTCTTTTCCATTACCTCGGATCAAAATTTGCAGAAGATTTTTTTGAGAAATTTTTACTCCTTCTAATGATAGTATTTTTGTCATGATACTAGCCTCTTGTTTTCCGGATCTATAAAAACCGGACTTACTACTTCTACAGGAATATTTTTAGTTCCTTTTGGAGTTGAAACAAACAATTTCTTGCCTATTAGTTTGTTGCCACCTTTTATCATAGCCATAGAGATACAATGATTTAAATTTGGGCTATGATAACTCGAAGAAACATGTCCAAGATAAGAAATTGGAGTTGTAATTTTATTTGGTAAATTTTCACATTCCAAAATGTGTTGACCTTCTTCAATAAACTGGGATTTATTTAACGGAATAATTCCTACTAATTGTTTTCTGTCTTCTCTAGCAGTATCTTTTCTTTTTAATGATCTTTTTCCTATAAAATCTTTTTTGTTTTTTCCTATCATCCAATTAAAATTTATATCTATAGGAGTAACTGTTCCGTCTGTCTCCTGACCAATAACTACGTACCCTTTTTCAGCTCTTAATAAATGCATAGTTTCTGTTCCATATGGAACTAAATTAAATTTTTTTCCGTGTTGAAATATTAGCTCCCAAAGTTCTAAAGCATTTTTGGGTGAAATATAGATTTCATATCCCAGCTCACCAGTAAAACTTGCTCTCATTATCCTTACTCGAGTATTTTTATAATCTATTATTTTAAAGGTCATAAAAGGAAAAGCTGCATTCGTAAAATCTACATTAGTAAATACTTTGCTTAAAATTTCTCTTGATTTTGGACCGCTTATATTAAAAGTAGTAAATTGTTCTGTAATCGAATTCAAATAGACTTGAAGATGAGGCCATTCTGTTTGAAGGAACTCTTCCATATGAGCTAAAACTTTTGGAGCACCGCTTGAAGTAGTCGTAGCTATAAAATGTTTATCATTTATCTTACATATAATACCATCGTCCATGATCATTCCATCTTCGCCTAACATAAGAGCATATCGAGATGTCATTGGTTTCATTTTAGTAAAAGCGTTAGTGTAAATTAAGTTCATAAATTCTAATGCGTCCTTACCTTTAATTTCTATTTTTCCGAGTGTACTTCCATCTAAAATCCCTGCTGTCTGTCTAGTTTGTTTAGACTCTCTTTGAACGGCTTGATGCATAGTTTCTGATTCATTTTTCTTAAAATACCAAGGTCTTTTCCATTGACCAACGTCTTCAAAAACAGCTTTATTTTTAATGTGCCATTTATGTATCGGTGTTTTTCTTTCAGGATCATAATATTCATAAGTACTTCTACCAGCTATAGCCGCAAAACTTAAAGGTGCATATGGAGGTCTATAGGTAGTAGTGCCAACTTCTGAAATTTTTTTATCTAAAATTTTAGAGACTATTCCTATAGAATTTATACTGCTTATTTTACCTTGATCAGTTCCCATGCTATTGGTTGTGTATCTTTTTAAATGTTCTATCCGATCGTATCCTTCGTTTATAGCTTGTTTTAAATCTTTTGTGGTTACATCGTTGTGTAGATCTATAAAAGATTTTGACCAATTAGATTTTTTTTCACTTTTTGTCTCCCACAATTCTTTGATCGAGAAATTTTCGGTTACGTTTAATTCTATTTTAAGATTAAATTTATTTATATTTAAAAAAGATAACTTTTCATCAATTTCTTTACAAAGATTGTTAAAATTAAAGTTTCCACTTACTGACCCTAGAGTAATTGTATTTTGAAAAGGAGTGTCAGGTTTGAAAGAAATAATCTGATCGTCCCATTTTACTAAACCTTTTGATTGTGTAAACAAATGAATGTCAGGGTTAAATCCACCCGAGGGACAAAGCATTGAAGCCTTAACAGAAAATATTGAGCCACCATTTCTTACATAAACTTTTTCTACTTTTTTATTTCCTTCGCAACCCTCAACTTCTGACTCTGGATAAAATGGAATATTATTTTTTAAAAGATAATCTATTGTTTCTTGTTCTATATCCTTTTTATTTCTGCAGTCTATATATGCAGTAGGCTTACTGTTCAGATTAGTTAAAGATTTAACTAAGCTGATAGTTGAAGAATTATTTGTAAAAATTACAGGTTTTTCATCTGGAGTTACCCCATATCTATGAATATATTTTTCAAATGAAGATGCCAACATTACACCTGGTAAATCATTATTTCTAAAAGAAATAAATCTTTCTATATGACCATTTGCCAAAATAGTATTGGTTGTTCGGATTTTATGCAAAGTAAGCTCAGATTTTTTTGTATCTATTTTTTTCCCAGCAAACTTATCTTCAAGTGCAATTAAATGATTAGTAAAATTGTATGTTGTTACTAGGGTATTTTTTAAAATCTTGATATTTTTTGATTTTAAAATTAATTTTTCAGTTTCACTAACCCAATCAAAAACTTTTTTACCATCAATAGCTTTTACTTTATTAGAATTTTTTAAAATGCCGCCCAAGAAACTATCTTGCTCAACAAGAAGAACTTCAAACTTAGTATCAATTAGTTTTTTTGCAGCAATCAAACCACTTAGTCCTCCCCCTACAATTAGAATGTCTACATTATGACTTTGGTGGATGCTTTTTGATCTAAAATTTTTTGGTGGCTTACCCAAGCCTGCTGTTTTTCTTATTAAAGGTTCGTAGATTTTTTTCCAAAATCCCTTAGGACCCATAAAAGTTTTATAATAAAACCCAGCTGAAAAAATTGGAGATAATATATTGTTTATAGATCCAATATCAAAAAATAATGAGGGCCAGCGATTTTGGCTGCTAATTTTGATGCCGTCATAAACTCTTTTGACTGTTGCTCTTGTGTTAGGCTCGTTGTGTTCATTTAAAATTTGAACGAGTGCATTAGGTTCTTCTATTCCGCAAGTATAAATTCCTCTTGGTCGATGATATTTAAAACTTCTTCCTATCAGTTTTATATCATTTCTAATCAATGCAGAGGCTATAGTATCACCTTCAAATGCATCATAAGATTTACCATCAAAAGTGATCTTAATTTTATTTTTTTTTATATAATGACAATTGTGATAATTAATTGATGACATAATTTATTTCTTTACTGCAAAATTTCCTGATCCAACTATTGGTTCTCCTGATGGAGAGTTGAGAGTGGTTTTAAACTCGCTTATATCTGGTCTATTATCAGTTAATTTATAAATTTTTAAAATGGTATCTGTTGAGGTGTCACGAACTGCATTAAACCACTTTTTGCAGCCATGAGAATGTACCCATCTCTCATAAAAAATACCTTTTGGATTAGAGCGATAGAAAACGTATTGGCCCCAGTCTTTATCGTTTAATGTGTCAGGATCTTTTGGCCTAACAACATGAGCTTCTCCTCCGTTAGAAAATTCGGACTGTTCTCGCTCCCCGCAATATGGACAATTAATTAAAATCATATTTTAATGTGCTACTGCTGCTGCACCATGTTCATCAATTAATCTTCCGTCTGAAAATCTATCTAAATTAAATGCTGCGTTGATTTTGTGTGGTTTATCATTGGCAATAGTATAAGCAAAAACATTTGCACTTCCTGGGGTTGCTTTAAATCCACCAGTTCCCCATCCACAATTAAAATATAATCCTTTTACGTCACATTTACTAATTATAGGACTTGCGTCAGGACAAATATCAACTATTCCTCCCCACTGACGGAGCATTTTCATTTTACCAAAAATTGGATAGAGTTCTACAATAGCTCGCACAGTTTCCTCTATTACATCATAACCACCTCTTTGAGTAAAAGAGTTATATCCATCAGTACCAGCTCCAATAACAAGTTCTCCTTTGTCTGATTGACTTATATATGCGTGAACTGCATTAGACATAACTACAGTATTAATTACAGGTTTGATTGGTTCTGAAACCAAAGCCTGTAAAGGTCTGCTTTGTAATGGTAATCTCACCCCTGCAGTTTGAGCTAATACACTTGTATGACCAGATGCTACAACTGCAACTTTACTTGCTTTAATAAATCCTTTGGTTGTTTCAACACCTTCGACTTTATGATTATCAGTTTTAATATTTTTTACTTCACAATTTTGTATAATATCAACTCCCATTTCATTAGATCTGAGCGCAAAACCCCATGCAACTGCATCATGTCGAGCTACTCCTCCTCTAGGCTGAAAAGCTGCACCTAACACAGGATATCTCAAATTTTCTGTATTCATTATTGGCACTAATTCTTTAATTTGTTTTGTATCTAGCCATTCAGTATCAAGTCCGTTGAGCCTGTTGGCACTTACTCTTCTTTTCATTTCCTTTATATCGTGCTCGTTATGAGCTAAATTCATCACTCCTCTTTGACTAAACATCATGTTAAAATTTAATTCCTTAGATAAATTTTCCCATAATTTTATTGAATGATCATAGAGATGAGCACTTTCATCCCAAAGATAATTGGATCTTATTATTGTAGTGTTTCTGCCTGTATTTCCACCTCCAAGCCATCCTTTTTCTATGACTGCTATATTTTTGACTCCGTGTTCTTTAGCTAAGTAGTAAGCAGTTCCCAGGCCGTGACCTCCTCCACCAATAATGATGACGTCGTACCCTTTTTTAGGTTCTGGATTTTCCCACATCTTTTCCCAATTTTCATTATTTGAGAAAGCATTTTTAGCTAGACTAAATATAGAGTATTTTTTTTTCATAATTTAAATTAACAAAAAAACTCGACCTCAGCTACCAATTACAATTAGGGAGCCTAAAATGACACAACTATTAGGAGTATAGACCAAATTAGGTATTATTAAAAATAGTATTTGACTAGTAGATCTAATTAGATGTAAAGAGGAATTAGCGTCGAGTTTAAACAAATTGCGGACGCTATATAAAACCTGCTAAAGCGTTTAAGACTAATGACCACCGCTTTAGCCGGTGGTTTTTTTTTAAAAGAAAAAAAATTGAATACTATGAGTAAAAATTTATTAAAAAGACTAGACAAAGGTCCAGTAATTTGCGCAGAGGGTTTTTTATTTGAAATAGAAAAAAGAGGATATATGGCTTCTGGTGAATTTGTACCTATGGTAGCTCTTGAAAATCCAGAAGCTTTAGAAAATTTACATAAAGATTTTCAACACGCAGGTTCAGATATAGTTCAAGCATTTACTTATAATGGACATAGAGAGAAAATGAGAGTTATAGGCAAAGAGGATTTATTAGAGCCTTTAAATCGTGCAGCTCTAAAAATTGCAAAAAAAGTTGCAAATCTTAAATCAAGTGGGGATAAACCAAATTTAATGGCTGGAAATATTTCAAATTCAAATATTTGGAATGAAAAAGATAAAAATACTCATAAAGAAGTCGAAAAAATGTTTACGGAAATGGTAGGTTGGGCAGTTGATGAGGGGGCTGATATGTTAATTGGTGAAACTTTTTATTATGCTGAAGAGGCTTATACTGCTTTAAAAGTAATGCAAAAAACTGGTTTACCAAGTGTAATAACTATTGCTCCAATGGGTGAAAACAAAATGAGGGATAATGTTGAGATCGTAGATACTTGCAAAGAACTAGAACAGCGAGGTGGTCAAGTTGTTGGCATGAATTGTTTTAGAGGTCCTCCTACAATGTTTCCATACATTAAAGAAATCAGAAAAGCTTTAAAATGTCATGTGGCCGCGCTTCCTATCACTTACAGAACGACAGAAAAAAATCCTACTTTTTTTAATTTGCCAGATAACAACGGTTGTTCTTGTCCTACACCGCATCAAACTCCTTTTCCAACAGCTTTAGATCCGATGCAAGTAAATAGATATGAGATAGGTAAATTTATGAAAGATTGTTTCGATCTAGGTATAAATTATTTGGGTGTTTGTTGTGGAGCTAATCCAATGCTTATTAGAGAAACTGCTCATGCAGTAGGACTAACTGTACCGGCAAGTAAATATAAAGAAAAAATGTCTAATCATTTCATATATGGAACTAATGAAAGAATTCCAAAACATATGAAAGATTATAGTAAAAAAGCTTAATCATAAGAATAAAACCCTTACTTGACAAATTATTAAAAATATTGTTCAATCAATTAAGCGCTGATTTCAATCAAATTGCTGAGCGCTTTACAAATCCAGCTAAAGCGATAAAGTCTTTGACCACCGCTTTAGCCGGTGGTTTTTTTTTGAAATATTTCAAATTTAAACTAGGCATTTGAACTATATTGTACGCCTGACATAACGTCGAAGTACTAAAAAGGAGAAAAAAAATGGCAGACTTTAAGAACCCGGAAACTATTGCTTTGCATGGTGGAGACTATAGAAGTGATCCAGCAACAACAGCGGTAGCAGTTCCGATTTACCAAACAACTTCATATCAATTTAAAGATGCTGGTACTGCAGCAAATTTATTTGGATTAAAAGAATTTGGAAATATTTATACAAGAATAATGAACCCGACTTGCGATGTTTTAGAAAAAAGAGTTTCAGCTCTTGAAGGGGGTATAGCGGCATGTGCTGTAGGTTCAGGACAAGCAGCTTCAGCAATGTGTATTCAAAACCTGGCTCAGTCTGGTGATAATATTGTTGCATCTACTGATTTGTATGGAGGATCGGTGAATTTATTTAAGAATACTTTAAGACAACAAGGTATCGAAGTTAGATTTGCTGACCCTATTGATCCAAAAAATTTTGAAAAATTAACTGATGATAAAACTCGTGCATACTATGGAGAAACATTGCCTAATCCTTACTTACGAGTATTTCCTATCAAGGAAGTATCGGATATTGGAAGAAAAAAAGGTATTCCATTAATTATGGATAATACTTCTTCTCCTATAATTTGTAAGCCCTTAGAACATGGAGCTGCAATAGTTATGCACTCCTTGACAAAGTTTATTGGTGGACATGGAACATCAATAGGCGGAATTATTGTAGATGGTGGAAATTTTGATTGGACAAAAGATCGAAAAAGACAACCGTTGTTAAATGAGCCTGATCAAAGTTACGGTGGTGCAATTTGGGCAGACGCAGTTCCGCAGTTGACAGGAGCTAACATTCCTTTTGTAATAAGACTAAGAGTAGTTTTGCTAAGAGATTTGGGAGCGCCTTTGAGTCCGTTTAACGCCTTTCAAATAATACAAGGACTGGAAACTGTTGGTCTAAGAATGAAGCAACATTGTAGTAATGCAGAAAAAGTTGTTGAATTTTTGAATTCCCACAAAAAGGTTAAAAATGTTATCTACTCAACTAACCATCAAGGGGTAGTTTTGGAGAGAGCAAAAAAATATCTTAAAGGTGGAAATGGTGCTTTGGTCGGAATTGATTTAGGCACTGTCGAAGCAGGAGCAAAATTTATAAACAACTTAAAAATGCTTTACCACGTAGCCAACATAGGTGATGCTAGAAGTCTAGCTATACACCCGGCATCTACCACGCATAGCCAGCTAACTCCAGAGGAACAGTTAGCCGCCGGTGTGACTCCAGGTTATGTAAGACTTTCAATCGGAATAGAGCATCCGGACGATATCATAAATGATATTAAACAAGCATTAGCTGCTTAATTTATTAATTATAGCCCTATTTATTATAATGGGGCTATTTAATTTAAATTTTTAATTTTAGATTGTTTGTTAATTTTAATTTTAATATCCGAAACTTTACTTCTTAAAATAGAACAAAATTCTTGAGTTGTAGGTTCTAAAAAATCAAAACATTTTTGTTTTTTTTCTTTAGCCTTATGTTTTTCAGCGAAATGAATTGCATGCTCGATTGGACTTTTTCCCGTTTGTTTTTTAATTCCATAACTCGCTACCGATGTAAAAGAAGATTGAATTAAATTTCCACCTCCAGCTGCCGTAGAGGCTGGGGCAAGTAATGCTACGGACTCTGCACATCCGGCTAATATAAAATTAAGCCATAATAAAATAATAATTTTTCTCATACCTCAAGTAAACGTTTCTATAACAAATTTAATCTTTATAAAAACTAAATCATCTCCCAAAATGAGCATATCAAATTCAATTAATAAGTGTATTAAAAATTTAAGTTATTAGCCTTATTGGCTTATTATCTAAGCAAGATAGCAGGTTTTCAACCATCTGGTTGTAAAATTTTGAATAATTTTCTGCTGTAACATATCCAAGGTGTGGCAATAATAATACATTTGGAATAAATCTTAGTTTATGATCTTGTGGAAGAGGTTCTTTATCATAAACATCTAAACCAACACCAGCAATTATTTCTTTATCAAGTGCCTCTAATAAATCTTTTTCATTAATTATTTTTCCTCTAGAAGTGTTAATTAAAAATGCTGATTTCTTCATAATTTTTAACTCTCTTGAAGTTATTAAGTTTTTGTATTTTTCACCAAAAACAACATGAATACTAATTATATCAGAATTTTTTAACAAATCTTCTTTTGACATAGGTAGTACTCCTAGTCTATTTGCCTCTGTTAAATTTAAATTTTCGCTCCATGCCACAACTTCCATTCCAAATGCTTTAGCGACTTTAGCGACTTGGGATCCGATCTTACCTAGTCCTATAATACCTAACATTTTACCTTTAAGCTCTAGACCAATTGTATTTTGCCAATATCCTTGAAACATATTATCAACTTCTTGTTTAATATTTCTCAATAACCCTAAAATTAAAAGCCAAGTCAATTCAGCTGCAGGATTTGGATTAATATCCGTTCCGCAAACTATAATATTGTTTTCTTTTGCAGCTATAAGGTCTATTGAATTGTTTCTCATACCGCTTGTCATTATATATTTTAGTTTTGAAAGTCTTTTTATAATATTTTTTGTTATGGGAGTCCTTTCTCTCATTATAAAAAGGCAATTAAAATCTTCTAAAGCTACTATGGCTGCCTCTTCACTTTCAAAAGCTTCATTAAAAATTGTAAATTCAAATTTATCTTTATGATTTTCGATGTTTATTATTTCCTCAAAAACATTTTGATAATC
>MDTA01213123.1_pt1 | contig 12023 bp, 11 predicted proteins | sample 811151 | NCBI WGS metagenome assembly MDTA01 (sample SAMN05326648, study PRJNA326480) | marine metagenome | isolation source: seawater | place: Indian Ocean: South | collected 2010
CTATACCATACATTTCCGTTATATGATCATTTTCAGAATAAATGCTTTCCAATGTAGTTAATTCTCCCGCTCCCACTTCTAAAATAGAACTAAAAGAAAATCTTTTAAGCACCTCATTACACTCTTTTCGAATAAGCTTCATATTCTCAATACTTGAGAGGTATTCTATTTTTCCATTAGCTATACAAAATCTGTCTTTTGCTTTGTAATAGTTTTCACTAATATAAGATCCGCTTATCAAATCATACTGTCTCTCTACCTCATGAACTAATCTTTTCTTTCCTCTAAAAGCATTAAAAGGAATTAAAATTAAACTAGACAACAAATAAAAATATTTTTCACGTCTCCATGAATTTTTTTTGATTAACAGAAGGTTTAATAGAAAATTTATAAAACTGTTAAAAATCTTAGTTCTATTTCTCATGAATTGAATAAGACACTAATGTGAAGATCACAAAAGACTCATTTATGTGTTTAAACACTTATAATATTAAATACTTTTAATAACTTAAACAAATTTAGTGATATGAGTCTCGTAAAAAAGTTTTTAAACCCTTTTAGAAAAATCTTTACAAAAATATTTATAGACCCATCAGTATTAGATGGATATCTTAAAAGAAAAATTTGGCATGAAACTAATGCTTTTAGGTGGGCTGCTGCTTATATTGTTAAAAATCAAGTTAAGGGGGATTATCTTGAATTTGGTGTCTGGAAGGGAAATAGTTTTATTGAAGCTTACAACCAAATAGAAGATTACAGCGAAATGTTTTATGCTCCTAACAGCACAGTAGGAAAAAGCAATATTGTTGTAGAAAATATATTTAAAAAAATGCGTTATCATGCATTTGACAGCTTTGAAGGGCTTCCAGCATCAGATTCTGAAAATAAGCCAATTCAGTATTTTGAAGGAAATTACAAAGCTGAAGAAGCTCTATTTATTGATAGGCTGAAAGAAGCTGACCTTGATATGTCTAGAGTAACGACAACAAAAGGATGGTTCAATGACTCTTTATCTAGCGAAACTGCATACAAACTTTCTTTGAAAGAAATAGCTATCGCATATATTGACTGCGACTTAAAAGAACCTGCATTGGATTCTCTTAATTTTATTAAACCTTTCTTAAAAAACGGTTCAGTTCTAATTTTTGATGACTGGTTTAGAAATGGAGGCAATTCGAAAGAGGGAGTTCAAGGTGCAGCCAATGAATGGTTAGAAAAAAATCCAGATATTCATTTACAACATTTTTATAGTTGCGATACAAGAACGGTCTTGTTTATTGTTCAATTTAATGGCAAAAAGACCCACAATCAAATTAACTCAGTTTAATTTTTAAAGATTTTAAATTTTGAATCATTAATGTTTTAAAGTTTTCGTGTACTTCCATAAAATGCAATTTTTGCATTATTATCATTGCAAATATCAAAAATAATCCAAAGACAAAAAGGTTTAGAAAGTAAAAATCATTAGTCAAAATATAATTTCTCAAAATCAAAGTCGTTGTTACTAAGAAAATAATTCTTGGCAAAAAAGTTAAAAATATTTTCGGAAAAAAATATGAGTTCAGCTTAGCTAAATTTGTCAAATAAATTGAGCTAAAAACAAATAATAAAAAACTTACAAGTACGTAAGCATATATATAGCCAAAAATCCCTAGATCACTTGGCATAAAGTAATAGCATCCTATTAAAAGCGGTGTTAGAAAGGTAAAACATAATCCTAAAAAATAAACATTTCCTTTGGCCTTGATAATTTCTTGATTAATTTTTTGAAAAGGTCTTATTAAAAACAAAATAGAAAAATAAGGAAGAAGTTCAGACATAAATATCCATTCATTACCAAACAGAAATAAAACTATGTCTCTTGAAAAGAAAAAAAAGTATAAGAAAAGAGGAAACATTATCAAAAAAAAGCCCTGATAGCTTTTCTCAAGTGAGGATTTTAGAAATGTGTTTGAATTTTCTCTAGTAATCACACTAAAAAGAACTGGATTAAAAGAACCGTTGATAAATCTTTGTAAAGATTTTTGAAAAGCTTGACCTCTTGAAAAGATTCCTAAAATCGCATCACCATAAGAAGGACCGATGAAAAATCTATCTGATTGTCTTTCAAAATGGTTAATAACTTTAATGTAAAACATTGTGGCGGTGAATGAAAATACCAATCTTATATAGCGAAAGGAAAAATAAGCACGCAGGTAATTTTTTGAATAAAAATTAATTAAAATGCAATAAATAATAGATTGACTGACGCTTAGAACTACCAAGGAATAAACTCCAAAGTCATTGAGAGCGGTTAAAATGGCAAATATTGTTGAAAAAATTCTTGAATTTGCGTCACATAAAGTAATAGATTTAAAGTCTTTTTGTCTTCTAAAAATACTTGTTGGGACTATACTAACTACCTGAAAGAACATACTTAATGACAAAAGTGGAATAATAATTTGCAATTGATCTCTTTGAAAAAAATTTGCTACAAAAGGAGTTAACAGTATTAAAAAGAGAAAAACTAGAATACAGATGAATAAATTAAACCAAAAAAGAGAAGACAAAAATTTTTTTGTAATATTTTTCGATTTTACAATTGCATCTGTAGAACCGAAATCTATAAAAATTTGACTTAATCCCACTAAAACAAACGCCATCGCAATAATCCCAAAAGATTCAGGACCTAATATCCTGGCTAATATAATGGGCGCGACAAAGGTTGAAACTAGTTTTGAAATATTATTTAAAACTGACCAAAATAATGCTTTTGAATTTACGGATTGCATATGTTTTTATATGGAATTTAAAGCTTTTTCGAGACTTTCTAAATTGTTTATAGATATTGCGTCCTCGTTGAAGTTATTTTTTCCTATACCAATAAAATGAATACCGGTTTTTCTAGCAGCATTCATGTCATTTTGTGAGTCTCCTACATAAACAACTCTTTCCTTGTGAAATTTTTCATTAGAAAGAAGCTCGTTAATATGAGATTCCTTAGTTTTCGGCGAACCGGCAACAGATTTGAAATATTTAAAAATATTTTTTTTTATTAAAATTTCTATTAATTCTTCATGCGGAGTTGCAGAGGATAAATGTAAATCGAGTTTGTTAAAATTTTTTTCTAAGAAGTTCAGTGCACCACTGATAAAACCAGCATCTATTACTTTTTGCTTTACTAAATTTGAAAATTTATTTGATAATTTAGTTATAGTTTTTCTCGAATAATCTTCTCTTACTATATTTTTTTGAAAATGAATAAATTTAGTTTCCCTTGATATTCCTAAATTTTCTCTATGGAATTCCATAACTTTTTTTTTAATTTTTTCGCCATAGCTTAAGTAAAGTTCACCAAATATTTCTTCTTTAATTTTTAAAGAATCACAAATAGTTCCATCGAAGTCAAAAATGACAGCCTCAATTTTAATTCTATTCATTTGACTTTAAGCTGAATTTTTAATTTTTCTTTTTCTAAGTTTTGATATATTTCATAGATAGTTTCCAGGAGTCCTTGTCCAAGATCAAAATAGGTATCCAATTGCATATTCTTAGCTGACTTTGGTCTGAATGAGTAAGGGGTAAGAGAATAGTGAGCATCGTAATAATCTTTTTTTGAATACTTAATTTTTAAATCTCCGCCTAAAATATCATTTAATGAATCTAATATTTCACTGACTTTCATAGACTGATTACCCTTGATCATGACATGAGAGTTTTCATATTCTTTAGATAAAGCTTTTACTGAAGCACTTGCAGCATCTAAAACATGAATATAGTCTCTAATTTCATTTCCTGTACCCTTCCTCTTAATTTCTTTTGTTAAAAGAGCTTCATAGATTGAATTACCTATAAAATTAAATTTATTAGCTCTAGGTCCATATAGAGATCCATATCTCAATATTGTAAAAGGTAATTGATATTCGTCTCGGTAATTCTCTATTAATGTTTCGCAAGATTGTTTTGAAGAACGATAAAAAGAACCTAACTCGCTATAAACATATACAGTGCTTGCAAAAAGAAATCTTTGAATTTTATTTTTTCTTGCTGCCTCTAATAAATTTAAAGTTCCTATAACATTGTCTAAGTAGGTTTTTTCTGGGTTATTTCTTGCAAAATCTATATCAGCTACGCCTGCAAAATGATACAAAAAATCTTTTCCTGAAATTGCTTTTTGCAAGAATTCTTTATCTTGAAGCGAACCTATTATCATTTTTTGGTTATCTCTGAGGAAAGGAGATTCGACTAAATCATATATAGTAACCTCATGTCCAGAATTTGATAAAGCGTCAGCAATATGGCTTCCAAGAAAACCAGATCCACCAAAAACAATAGTTTTAAATTTACTCATTTTCAAGATGGGTTAAAAGATTTTTAACAGATTCAATTTCCATTTTCGTTCTTATCTCACTTGCATAAGCTCCAACGTGCGGTGTAAATATAACATTATTAAAAGATAGGAAATCTTCGTCTACACTAAAGGGCTCCTCAGAAAAAACATCAAGACCTAAACCAGAAATGATATTCTTTTTTAACGCTACTTTGATCGCTTTTTCGTCTATTATGTCTCCTCTTGAAGTATTAACCAAAATTGGATTATTTTTCATTAAGCTAAGCTTTTTTAAATCAATAAAATTTTTATTTTCTTTGGAGCCATTTAAATGAATCGTTACAAAATTTGAGTTTTCAAGTAAATTTTCTAAAGAAACATAATTTACATTGTACTTTTTTGAAAATTTTTTATCCTTTTTTAAGTCAAAAGCTAAATATTTAAGTTTGAAGCTTTGTGTAATCTCAACTAATTTTTTCCCTATATCTCCGAGTCCTATAATTCCAACGGTCTTTCCATAAAATAATGATCCAATCTTTTTATTCCATATGCCAGCCTTAAGATCCTCATTCATGTCTGAAACGTTTCTAGACAAATTTAAAAAGAGGCCAATAACAAGTTCAGCTACAGCTGTGGCAGGCGATGTTGAGCAAGAATATATTGCAACTTCTTCTTCGCTAGCAGAATTTAAATCTATATTGTCTAATCCAACTCCTAGTCTAGAGATTACTTTTAATTTTTTATTTTTTTTAAAAATATTTTTATTATATTTTTCAGTACCAGCTATAACTGCGACACAGTTTTTTAAGTGTGTCGAAAGTTCAGATTCATTTAAAACTCTACCAAGTTTATTAAGAATAATTTCATAACCTTTGTCCTCAAGAATTTTTATTGGTTCTAACGATACTTTTCCGAAAGAAGAAGTGGCAATTAGTATTTTGCCCTTATTTTCTGACTTTTTCACATTGATCTTGAAGAGGCATTATAAAAATTTATCATTTTGTCTAATCCATCTTCCAACGAAGTTTTTTTAGTTATACCAAAAAATTTGTCCATCAATTCTATGTTAGCAGTAATTCCAAATAAATCTCCTGGAGTCCCGTTCTTGAAAGAAATGTTTTTACCAGTCTCTAATTTAATCTCGATCATATTTAACAAATCATTAACTAATGTTTTCTTTCCAGTTCCAACGTTTATAACCTTAGGTACATCTTTTTCGAGAGTCAAAGACTTCATAAAACACTCAATTACATCATCAATATATATAAAGTCTCTATACCTTTCACCTGATCCTTTAACTAAAATTTCATTATTTTTTAAAAATTGAGCTAAATAAATACTTATCATTCCTTGTTTCATATTGGACATATTTTGACCAGGCCCATAAGTATTGAATAATCTAAGTGCCGTAGTTTGAATGCCTGAAGAACTATATATTTTCATATAATTTTCACTTGCTAACTTACCTACTGCATAAAAAGACTTTGGGTCACATTTTAGAGTTTCTTTTACATTTTCCTTATTATGTAAACCATATACTGACATTGAACTAGCATATATGAATTTCTCACAATCATTATGGAGACAAAAATCTAGAAGTAAAAGTGTAGATTCTGTATTGGACTTAATGTCGTAGATAGGATTTTCAAAACTAATTTCACCTGAAGATTGTCCCGCAATATGAAATATTGCATCGAATTTATTTTTTTTTAACTTCTTTATTGAAACTGGATCTGAACAATCTCCTCGAAAAAAATTTACACCCTCGGGTATAGCATTTTCATAGCCTGTAGAGAGGTTATCGATTGTGAATACTTCATGTCCTTCTTGAATTAACCTCAGTGCCAAAGAGGATCCTATAAATCCTGCTGCTCCAGTGACTAAATATTTTGCCATTTCAGTATTTGTTTAGAAATAAGTCTTTTTTCATTAATTTTTCTACTTTTTCTAAATCTTCAGGTGTATCAACACTGTATGTAGACTGATCAATTTCTACGCATCTTACTTTGTCACCATTTTCTAAAATTCTCATCATATCTACAGATTCTATTTCCTCAAGAGGAGTTTCTTCTAACTCATTAAATTTAAAAAGATAAGATTTTCTAAAAGGAATAATACAAACCTGCTTGAACCAGATTTTCTTATCTTTGAATTTTTTTAAAGAGGGTATAGGTTCCCTTGAGAAATACAATGCATTTCCTCTCAGGTCTGTAACAACTTTCACTTCATTAGGATCTTTGAACTCGCCTATTTTTTTTATTGGAGAAATAAGATTTACCACATTAACTTCCTCATCATGTTTTAACTTCTCAAGAGCAGTTTCAATCATCAAGGGCGTTACCATCGGTTCATCTCCTTGAATCATTAGAACAATATCAAAAGATTTCTTTAGCATCTTTTCAATCTTGTTTACAGCTTCAGCTGTTCTATCTGTGCACCTTTCATGATTTTTTGAAGTCATAACTGCTTTACCACCTATTGATTCGATGTAATCAAAAATTTCTTTATCACAAGTGGCTACATAAACGTCTTCTAAAGAACTACACATGGAAGTTCTTTTTAATACATGCCCTATCATTGGCATTCCCAGGATAGGTTTTAAAGGTTTTCCCGGAAATCTAGAAGAACCCATTCGAGCTGGAATAATGGCAATAGTTTTAATCCTAAATGCTCCTGTTTAGTTCCTGTAAAGATTTATCAAACATCCTAATGTCTATACTGTAAGCAATAAATTTTGATCCATTTTTTTTAACTCTAGCTAATTCTTTAATATCAGGTTCGATAATGTGTTTCCCCCCAGGAATTTTATGTTCTTTCGCTTTTTCGTTAATATAATGAATAATCTTTTGCAATTTTGAGTTGGATAAATCCCCCGGAATTCCCAGAGAAGCAGATAAATCATTAGGGCCAATAATATAGCCATCTAGATCTTTGTTTGAAAATATCTCATCTATATTTTCCACAGCATCAATGTGTTCTATTTGAGCTATGAGAGTACCAAATTTTCTTAAATTGGATATGTAACCCTTAAGATTTGCACCGTACTGTTGAGCTCTGGCTAACCCAACACTTCTTTTACCTTTCTTCGGATAATACATACTTTCGGAAGCTCTTTTTATATCATCATTGCTTTTAACCATAGGCACTATAATTCCCATGGCGCCTGCATCCATGACTCTTTTTATCTGGTCAGAGTTATTTGAAGTTAATCTCACAAAAGGAAAAATATTGTATAAAGAAATTATTCGTATTAGGTTTTGTAAAGAGTTGATGTCAATCGCACTATGCTCTAAGTCAATTGCTAACCAATCAAATTTAGACTTACACATCATTTCTGTTGTTACAGGATCAACAATGGTGATCCAAGAGCCTATGGTGGATTTATTTTTTTTTAGTAAAGCCTTAATATTTTTCATTTTTTTATTTTTTCATTATTAAAAATTTTAAATAGTCTACATATTTGTAATCATGATTTTTTCCGGCAAAACTTTCCTCAAAACATTTTATTAACCAATGATATTGGTAATTATAAACTTTGGTGTATTCTATAACTTCCCAATTTTTTTTATCTAAAAATATTTCTTCATAATCTTCAATGACTAATCTGTTAACCTCAGGATAAGGATTTCCATCCGTAATTAATTCGTTCGTATACCTATTTCTCTTTTCATTAATTTTTAAATAATCATAGAAAAATTCAAATGCTACCTTGTCTTCAAAGATATTCTGTATGTGGGGAACTCCAGAGTATATTTTTCTATGTGTAGCGTAAGGAGAATTAAATGCAGCAAATTCTGCATATAAATAACCCCCTTTTTTTAAAGATTTATGACATTTTTTTAATACTTCTTTTGGATCGTGAAAATGCTCAAAGGCGCTAAAAGAAGTTATCAAATCAAAATCAGAAATTTTCAAATCATCGTTGACAAGATCAAGGGTTCTAAAATCAATAAAGTTGAAAACTTCTTCCGAAAGGTCCTCTTTATGAGGGATGAAATCTTTGTCTGAAAAGTCTAGAGCAACGGCTTCTTCAAATTCAAGTTCTTTACACAAAAAAAGATTTTCACCATGTCCAGCTCCAAAATCCGCAATTTTTTTTCCTTTAAAATTTATCCCTTTGCTCTTTAAGTAATTGAATCTTTGCCTTGATGAAAGAATTAAATTATCAAAGTTGTAATTATTTTTTAAATTAATAGTTCTAAACTCTGAATTTAACTTTTTTAATAAATCGAGATTATTACGAATTGAGCCTTGAGATTCATTTTTTAACTTTAAAACTTTGTTTCTTAAATTCCTATCAAAAAAAATTATTTGCCTTAAGCTGAGAAAATTTCTTAATCTATCTAGAAACGAAATAGGTATGAATAAAGAGATCAAATACTTTGATTTTTGCCTAAGACTATTGGTTTGCTTCATAAATTTCTATAACTATCCATGAATTTATCGACATGCTTATCCCAAGTATGATTATTAATGACGTCTTTTCTGCCATTAATACCTAATTTAGTAGCGAATTTTTTATTGTCTAAAAGCTTGATTATCGCATTTGCAAATCCATCTTCATCTCCCTCATCAACCAAAATACCATTATGGTCATGCTTTATTGCGAAATTCACTTCTCCTGCATTTGTTGCGACTACTGGTTTAGACAAAGCCATGTATTCAAGATGTTTTATGGAACAAATATGAGGCCAAACTCCATGGAAATTAAAGTGAGAGATAAGAATATTACACTCTGACATCTTTTCTGGCATTTTATTTAATGGAATTTCATATTCTGAGACAATGGAATCCTTAAGTCCATAACTCTCAATTTTTGAATCAATTTCTATTTTCTTAGATTTATCTCCAATAAAAAGTTTAAAAATGACCTCTTTTTTTCTATTGATAACTCTATGAATTATATTCATAAGCTCATCAATATCGTTATACCATCTAAAACTTGAGGCCATTCCTACGATATTACTCCGAATTGAACTTTCGCTTGGGAAAAATAAATCCTGATCTACGCCATTGTGGTTTATTAAAATTTTATTCTTAAATTTTTTATCAACAAATTTTAAAATCCATTTTGATCTCAGCTTGCTGTCGATAGAAATTAAATCAGAATACTCGTATTGTTTTATTTCACTTGAAATTTTTTTAACAGAATCTCTTTTTAGATTTGAAAAGCCTCCTTTCCTGTTAAAAGACTGCATACTGAGTGGCTTATTTACCTCTAATATAGATTTTAGATTTGAATTTTTTGCAAAATAAAGTGCTAAATAAGCAAAATGTGAAGCTCTTATGTAAACCAAATCATACTTTTGCTTCCTCAGTAAGGCAGACATAGTGAACCTTATTGAAAGTTTAAAAAGAGAATTATTGAGAAAATTATAAATTCTAAAAGGAATAAGTTTTTTATTTTCAAACAAAAATTTTCTTATTAGTAAATTTTTAAAAAAAATATAATTAATAGATTCTGAACCTTTAATAGTTGGCAATTTGTCATCCGACAAAATATCGATTTTATATCCTTTTTTATCAAGACTTTTAATCACTCCTGTTCCTGAACTTATACTCCCACCTATTGGACTTAGGGTATAGTAAAAAGGATTAGAAATTACATATAGTATTCTCATAGGCTTGAGTAACCTGTTCTTGCTAAAAGGTTATGAAAACGTCTTTCAAATCTTTCATTATTCTCGTTGTTTAAAACTTCTTTCCAACCATATATCTGTCCTTTTCTAAAAGTCGAAGATTTTCCAAAAGTTTCTTCGACAAGTTTTTCAAGATTTTCGTTAGATAAATTTTGGCCAATGAATGATAGTAAATTCTTCATAGTTTTTAATTGTAAAGATGATTCACCTCCGCCTTTTTTACCAATAATATCCTCAAATCTTACGCAGATATTAGATTTATTTGTTTGCCAATTAAGCATAGAAATTAACATTTCTTCGACGCCTATCATTTTTCCAAATGAGTTTTCATACCCTTCAGCAATAGCGAAAAATCTATCAGTATCATTTGTTAAAACATTAAAGAGATAATTGAAGCCATGATGCTGCCTTCTTTCTTTAATGTGCCTTAACATAGAAAAGATCATATCTCTTGGATCTCGAATTATAGTAATTGAGATATCAACATATTTTTTTTGAACATTTTGAGCCTCTATGGAAAAAGGTACATGCCCTATTATGAATTTTCCAGGTGAGAGAGCTTTAAATAAACTTGCATAAGTAGATTTGGTAATTTTGACTGGGGCACTTACACTTACTGGAACATTTTTTTTTTCGAAAACTTTTATTTTTTCTTTCAATAATTTTGCCGTCCTCCAATTTATTCCGGCTTTCTGCATCCTTCTATAAAATGGTTTTCCGTAATAAAAGGTATGCTTAAAAATTGCATGTTCGTATCCAATATTTTCTAAAAATGAAGATAAAAAATGTGTGCCTGAGTGAGGAACAGTATTTATAAATATTTTTTTTTCTTTCAATTTAAGTAATTAAGCGTGTTTGCAGAAATTTCTTCGTAGTATTTTTCCAATACATCAAATTTTTCTTTCCCAGCATATATAATTTCTTTAAACATATCCTCTTTACCTTCAGGAATAGCAACTTCTATTCCTTTTTTTAAACAATTTATCAATGTAATTGAATCTTCTTCAGAATTTGTACAAAAAGCAGCATTATACTTTTCATATAATGTAAAGTTCGAACTCAGAAAAGAAGGATACAAAACATGTTTATTTTGCAACATAGCTTCGATCCCAATAGATCCGCCTATGACTATGACTAAATCCGACCACGCAATTAAAGAAGGTGAATGAACTTCATTCCCAACCCATGAGACCAAACTTTTACCTAACTCTCTAGTTTCTTTACTTTTGTCATAAAAAGACTTTCCTTCTCTCGTAGCATCTTTTACAACTATAGAAATATCATCAATATTTGAAAGTTTTTTTAAAAAATCTTTAACTTTTAAATTATTAATATTGTATTCTTTCTGAAATTGCATAAAAGCGATTCTAAGCTTTTTTGAAGGCAAGTTTTTTGTATCAAAAGGAGGACAAAATTCAAGATTTCTTTTTGCCCAGTCAGGATAAAACCTTAGACTGCCCCATGCCTGAGTTTTAGCAGGATCAAACCCCCATTTTACCCATCCGTCTCTCCTAATTGGATTTTGAAAAATATAGTAATCAAATAAATTTGTTTCTGATTGATCAACAAATTTACCTTTAATTAAAGAATCTCTATATCCACTTGTTACGTCACTGTTTACAAAAATATTACACCCATGAGGTAAAGCAAGGGTTTTTATACCTAATGCTTTAGATGCTATAAAGTATTTTTCAATTTTATCCCCCCTTGCAAAAGGTGTTGACCATTCAAAAATACAAGCATGAAAGTTTTCTTTTCTTAGAAAATTCATTTCAGATGATAAGTTATAAAATAATTTTCTATATACCTTGCCTATAAAGCTGTTGGGTCTACGCCTCAACATATATATTTTCCTGTTAAATTTCTGAATAAATGTCTTAGCTTTAAAATGTTTTTCAAACACCTTGTCTACGTCATATATTACCCTTACATTTTTGTCTTGATTAATAAGTTTAAATCTGTAGTCATCTTCTATTTTAAAGTTTGTTGTCAGCATAATTACTGGTTCATCACCCTTTTCTAAACATTTCCATATCAAAGGAGCTAAATGATCAAAATCATTATAAGCTCTAAGA
>MDTA01019504.1_pt1 | contig 12022 bp, 11 predicted proteins | sample 811151 | NCBI WGS metagenome assembly MDTA01 (sample SAMN05326648, study PRJNA326480) | marine metagenome | isolation source: seawater | place: Indian Ocean: South | collected 2010
TTAATATGGAATTACTTGTTATAAGACATGCACGACCAGTTGCTGAAATGCGCTCTGAAGGGGAAGGGCCAGCTGACCCTCCTCTCTCCTCTTTGGGATTAAAGCAGGCTGAAGCAACTGCAAATTTCCTGAAAAGTCAAGAGGTGCAGCATGTAGTATCCAGCACGATGCTTAGAGCTATTCAGACTGCTGAACCATTTGCGATGCAAACTGGATTAGAAATTGAAATTATAGACGATCTCAAAGAAGCTGATTTTGATCGCAATTCTTACACACCCATCGAGGAAATGGATTCGGATCACCCTTTCATCAAAGAGTACCTTGAAAACCCCGACTCAATTTTCGGCGGTGATCCTGAAGGCTTTAGAGAAAGAACTACGAATGCTTTCAACTACTTGATAGAAAAATATAAAGGTTCCACTGTTGCCGTCTTCTGCCATGGAATGGTTATGGGGGTTTACCTGCAAAGCATTTTGGATCACAAGGATCCTGTGGCACTGCAACCTGACTATTGTGGTATTACTAGAATCACCGCATCATCATCAGGGTTACGATCTGTCAGATCTGTTAATGAAACAGGCCATGTAAGACATTTACTTGATTGAACCTTTGAATATGTACCCCGTACGGGATTCGAACCCGTGTTACCAGGTTGAGAACCTGGCGTCCTAGGCCACTAGACGAACGGGGCCAGACTTTACGCTTTACTAAAACTATTATCTTAAAATATGCTGTGCTCGGGGGGGAGGACTTGAACCCCCAACGACTGGACCAGAACCAGCTGTGTTGCCAATTACACCACCCCCGAAAGTGACCAATAAAGGCAAGTGTAAGCGTAACGCCTTGTTGTTTGTGAGAGTTCTATATTGACAAAAAGTTAAAGGCTTTTCCGAGCTTCGGAAATACGCTTTAGAACCTCCTCTCGAGTCATACAACATGCCATTGTTTCAAAGAGGGGTGGTCCCACCGTTCTGCCGGTAACAGCGACCCTCAGAGGCGCTTGGGCTTTCCCGAGCTTTAGGTCAACCTTTTCCCCTGCTTTAGTGACTAAATCCTTTAAAACATCTGTCTCCCAAACGCAATCTTCGAAAAATTCAGCCACGAATCCGAGCAAAGAATTTGCTACTTGTGGATCCTTCATTGTCTTTTTCCACGAATTTTCGTCAATGTCAGGTGCATCCAGGAACAGAAAGTCCACGAAACGCGGGGCATCGCTTAATGTTCTTAATTTCTCTTGTATTAGGTCCGCCATAATTGAAAACTTTTGGGAATCAAATTTTTCTTCAGACCATGGCGCACCACTTCCTATCCATGGCCCCACCCTCCCAATAAAATCTTCTTTAGAAAGGTTTCTTAGATATGAGGAATTAATGTGTTCAAATTTTTGGATGTCAAAAAATGCTGCGGCCTTATTCACATCTTCAATGCTGAAAATTTCAACTATTTCTGATAAGGAACGTATTTCTACCCCATCAGGTGGACCCCATCCGAGCAAAGCGAGATAATTCACCATGGCTTCTGGCAGGAACCCTTTTTCTCTGTAGTCGCCAACTGCTACATCATCTCTACGTTTAGAAAGTTTTTTCCTTTGTTCATTTACAAGCAGTGGCAGGTGAGCGTACGTCGGATGCTCAACTCCCATTGCATCTAAAAGTAGAAGTACTTTAGGTACGCCTGAGAGCAAGTCTTCACCGCGAATCGCATGTGTGATTCCCATATCAGCATCGTCAACAGCGTTCGCTAAAAGAAACATGGGGCTTCCATTTGACCGCCAAATCACGAAATCTTCTAAATCATCTGTGTTGAAAGCCACCTCACCCCGAACTAAGTCAGTGAAGGAAATTGTTTTATTCTGTGGCATGCGAAACCTGACAGCCAAACCATCTGTTAAGCCAGTTCCTTCAACTTCACGATTTTCATCATCGCAAAGATATGCGTAACCATTCTCCAAAAATGTCTCTACGACCTCCCGATGTCTTTCTTTTTTTTCCGATTGATAAATGGGCCCCTCATCCCAATCAAGACCAAGCCAATCGAGTTCCTGAAGAAGCTGTTCAGTCAATTCTGGACGGTTTCGTTCTTGATCCGTGTCTTCGATACGGAGGACATAGGTGCCACCTGTAGCTCTGGCATAAAGCCAGTTGAACAAAGCGGTGCGAGCGCTCCCTACATGCAAAAATCCTGTCGGGGAAGGTGCGAAGCGAACTCGTGGTTTCATTAACAGAACGCTAACGGAAATAGAAGTAAGAAAGTCAGATGCGGACCAGAGAATCCTGATGTTATGAAAATTCGTTTTTTAAATGACTGTTGTGTTTTCCAAGCGATGGAGCCACAGTTTCAATTTTTCTAGCGTATGGTTCTGCAACTTTATTTTCTTTTATTTCTTCTGGGATTTCCCCTGTTCCTATCATCCATTTTGCAACCCTAGAAAGAGCTACATCTAGCATCCATCCTTTTCGAGACTCTAATGCAGACATAGCAAGAGTCGCAGAAAAAAGACCTGCCGATGGGTCCGCTACCGCATCCGCTATAAAACCCAAGGGCTCTCTCAGGAATAAGTCTCCTGAAACAGCTGCATCATCTCCGAAAGCTACACCTTCTGCTCGAAATCCTGTTCTTCCATATCCGGTGATAGAAACCCAAACACTTCCGTTTTCGACTTCTTTTTCAGCGTCTATACCTAAATGTCTTAAAGCTCTAGGTCTACTCCCTTCAATGATCACATCAGCTTCGTTTACGATTTTCAATAGCATCTCCAACGAGCTTTTGTCATTGAAATCAACTGCTAATGATTCCTTTCCACCGTTAAGGAGGTCGAAAAAACCTGCAGGGCCTCTTCTAGCCCCGTCTGGTCGTGTCAAACTTTCTACTTTTATGACACGGCAACCAAACCTTCTTAGCAGATCGCCACACAAGGGACCTGCCCACAAAGAACCAAATTCGAGGACTAGCGGTTTCTGTGAATCACCCTTCGTCGGACCTCCTTCGGTTAGCACTACAGGTGTTTCATGTCCTGCTGTGCCAGGAACCCCCAATGGAATACCTAGCAAATCAGCCTGTCGCATTAAATCTTGACTTTGAGATTTACCTATGATGGACAGAACCTTTCTGTGATCATGTGGATCAATTCTTTTTTTAAGCCATGCAGGTATTAAAAGCAGATCATCAGGTCTGGCAAAATTTATACAAATGGGTGTGTCAGCAGCTTCAACAATCTTCGCATAACCTCCAACAGACCTATTTCCCTGCCTCGTAAATCCAGCTATGGCAGCTCTCTCCCCTAACAAACCGAGTCCATCTACTGGAAATCCGGTTAATTTCGTTAGAATTTCTGACAGTCGTCCAATTTTGGAAGAAACTCCAACAGGAACTTGTCTCGATACCCCTGAAGGCTCGCCTGTAATTGACATAGCTCCTGAACTCGCCCATCGTGAAGCGGCTTCTGCTGTATTTCCACTTATCTCTTCACAAAGTTTAAGAAGGAGCGTTTGAGGGTCGTTTAATCCTTGATTCATTAATCTTAAAATCGTACTGCAATATTAATTATCTTGCCTCAGAGTGGTGCTTAACCCTAGTTTCATCAATTATCTTGATTGTTAGGACTATTAATGAAAACGAGGAGGAAATCCTATGGCGCTACTTAAGGCTGGAGGAAGATGGTCTAGCAGTGTGTGTGATACTGAAGTGATCGTTGTAAAAGGACCTGAAAATGAAGTATCTCTTACATGCGGAGGCGTGGAAATGGTTGAAGCAGGTGGAGATCCTGTTTCTGGAGAATTAGACGATAGCGGAGATGGCACTCAGTTGGGCAAAAGATACGTGGATGAAGAAGACACGATCGAAGTTCTCTGCACTAAACCAGGTTCAGGTTCTTTAGGGGTAGATGGAAATGCGCTTGAGTTGAAGGACGCTAAACCTCTACCGGCTTCTGACTGAACTCCAAAGTTAGGTTAAATCGTGAACTTGATGATGCTTCTTGAAATGGCCGCTGGGGGCTTTGGCGACCGTATCGCGGTTGGCTCTTTAGATGATGGTTTGACAGTTAAACAGATTTTCGAGAAATCGGGAGCGGCTGCTAAACGGTTTAGGGACTCTAATGTTGAGAATGTAGCGATGATCGATATCACATCACCTGCATTACCAATATGTCTTTTTGGCGCCTCTTGGGCTGGTCTTCCTTTTGTTCCTCTGAATTACCGACTGAACAACCAAGAAATAGATGTATTACTTGAGCGAATCTCACCTTCAATTGCTTTAATGCAAACCGAGACACAAGAAAGAATCTCACTAACCTCAAACACCCATGCAATTACTCGCGATGATCTGCTTGGGGTCATTGAAATAGAAGAAATGCCTACCGATTGGAACATGGATGGAGAAGATACAGCGATTTTGCTCTTCACGAGTGGCACTACCGGAGAACCCAAAGCTGCGGTTCTACGCCAACGTCACCTAGTTTCATACATCCTTGGATCTGTTGAATTTATGAGCGCAGGCGAAGAGGAAGCTGCCTTAATAAGTGTTCCTCCTTATCATATTGCTGGTATAGCAGCTACTCTCTCAAACCTTTATGCAGGTCGACGTGTAGTTCAACTACCTGAATTCGATGCCAAAAAATGGGTTGACCTGGTGCGCTCTGAGTCAATTACTAGTGCGATGGTCGTTCCTACAATGCTCTCACGTGTAGTTGATCATCTCCTATCAGAAGGCTCTGATTCAGCTGGTCTTCCTACTCTGAGGGCTATTTCATACGGTGGTGGGAAAATGCCTCAGCCGACTATTGAGGCTGCGTTAGAACTTTTACCAAATACAAATTTTGTTAATGCCTATGGCTTAACAGAAACAAGCTCAACTGTCTCTCTGCTCGGACCTGAAGAACATAGGGAAGCTTTTGCAAGCGATGATGAACAAGTTCGCAGAAGAATTAGTTCTGTCGGCAAACCTCTACCTTCTATTGAGGTCTCCATTCGAGATGAAAACGGTAGCGAACTTTCACCTAATGAATCAGGTGAAATATGGGTAAGGGGTGAGCAGGTTTCAGGAGAATATAAAGGAATGGAGATAACTCTTACTGAAGAAGGATGGTTCCCGACTAATGATGGTGGATGGCTGGACGGAGAAGGTTATCTTTTTGTAACTGGGAGAATTGACGATGTGATTGTCAAAGGCGGACAAAACATTTCACCAGGTGAAATAGAAGAAGTCCTTCTTAGGCATCCTTCAGTAGCCGATGCGGCTGCCATAGGTGTTCCCGATCAGCAATGGGGAGAAAAGATTGCAGCAGCTGTAGTACTCCACACAGGAACAGAAGTCGATGAAAAAGAATTAAAGGATTCAGTAAAAAATGTTCTACGTTCCAATAGAACACCCGATGAAATCGTCTTCTTGAATGAGCTCCCATATAACGAAACAGGAAAACTTTTAAGAAGAGTTTTAAAAGAAAATCTGGTTGATTTAGGTGATGGTTCAACTGTCTGAACAGAATGAAAAAAAGTCCTTAAGGGAATCTCTAGTTGTTTGGGAAGCAGATGACATTTCGGATGCCTTAATTAATAGAACTGCTGATTTAAGATTTGATTGGAGGAAAGAGCTGCCTGTATTGGCGATTAATGAACCCCACAAATTATCCAAAGAATGTATTAAATCTCTTGTAAGTCAAGCGGTTGTTCTGATTGGAGTATCTGTTGAAGGCGCTAACGAATCCTGTGTAGACGTAGTAGCCAATTCAGAAGAAGATCTAGAAAAATTTCTGGACTGCATTTCCTCGAACCCCGTGGCTTCAGTTGCTTGTTGTCAGGTTTTAAGAAATAACGAAAACGCTTCAACTGAACTTGGGCTTTTACTTGAATCAGTCACATACGGAACCTTGCAAAGTGGAGATGAATTCAAAAACTGGTTAGATGCCAGAGGGCGCAGGGTTAGACCTGAAGAATCAGAACCTCCCGTACTAGTTAATATAGGAATCGAGGAAGTCGAACTGCAGTTGAATCGTCCTAGGCTAAAAAATGCTTTTTCAGCTTCCATGAGAGACTCATTAGTCGAAGCTCTTAGAGGTCTAGCGACTGCAGGTGATGACCGCCCGATTTTAATAACTGGAAATGGTTCTACTTTTTGCATTGGAGGTGATCCGGCTGAATTTGGAAGTGTTGAAAATTCTGCTACTGCTCACATGATCAGGTCAGTAGCTAATGCGGCACCTTGGCTGGATCTACTTTCTGAACGAATCACAGTTCGAATAAATGGGGCTGCAATAGGAGCAGGAATTGAACTCGCTGCTTTTGCAGGGCGAATCGAAGCAAGTGAACAAGCATGGTTCTCGCTACCTGAAGTGAGAATGGGTTTGATTCCTGGAGCAGGAGGAACAGTAAGTATTAGTAGAAGAATTGGGAGGCAACTTACAGCAAGAATGTGCTTATCTGGAGAACGTGTTGACGCCGAAACTGCCCTCAATTGGGGCTTAATCGATGGACTTGTTGACTGCTCCTAATTCAGACTTTCGATAATTGTAACGTTTGCCTGACCGCCACCTTCACACATTGTCTGCAAACCCCAGCGTCCCCCACTTCTTTCAAGTTCGTTTAACAAAGTTGTCATTAACTTTGATCCAGAAGACCCCAACGGGTGACCAAGAGAAATAGCTCCTCCGTTTACATTCACTTTTTCCTGGGGCACTTGCAGTTCCTTCATCCATGCGAGAGGCACAGGAGCAAACGCTTCATTGCATTCAAAGAGGTCGAACTCATCAATTGACATGCCTGTTTTTTCTAATGCATATGCAGTTGCAGGTATTGGTCCTGTAAGCATAAATACAGGGTCATCTCCACGGACACTCACATGGTGGATTCTCGCTCTGGGAGTCAAATCAAATTCCTTCAGGGCTCTTTCTGAAGCTATCAGTAAAGCAGAGGCGCCATCGCTGATCTGGCTTGCGAGAGCTGCAGTGAGCCTTCCCTCTTCTACAAGTGGATTCAAAGCACTCATCCGCTCCATGGAAATGTCGCGCCTAGGACCTTCGTCCATTTCGATTGGTCCGATTGGAGCTATTTCGTTATCGAAACGACCCTCATCTATAGCAGTTAGAGCTTTTTGATGACTTTCAAATGCGAATCGTTCCATCTCTTCTCTAGTGATATCCCATTTTTCAGCTATCATTTCAGCTCCTCTGAATTGTGATATTTCTTGTGTTCCGTAACGCTCTACCCAACCCTTGGAACCTGAAAAAGGATCGTCATGGCCTAATGGAGCTGCTGCTTCAAGAGCCATTCCTATTGGCACCATGCTCATATTTTGCACGCCACCTGCTACAACCAAGTCCTGAACTCCGGCCCAAACACCCATTGCAGCGAAACTAACAGCCTGCTGTCCGGAACCACATTGACGATCAACAGTCGTTCCAGGAACAGACTCCGGAAGTCCTGCCGCTAACCATGCTGTTCTTGCTATATCGCCTGCTTGTGGACCTAACGTGTCAACACAACCGAAAATCACATCCTCAACTAGGGCAGGGTCTACAGCATTTCGCTCTAAAAGGGAACTTATGACATGCGCCCCTAAGTCAGCCGGGTGGACTTCTGATAGTCCACCACCTTTACGACCAGTCGGGGTTCGAATTGCATCTACTATATAAGCGTCATTCATTACCTCTCCTAACTTCAAACTTCAGAATATCTTCTAAGTAGCTTCAATCAGAACCCCTTGGCTCCCGAGGTAAACCCAATACCCTCTCGCCAATAATATTTCTTTGGATTTGGTTGGAGCCAGCATAAATAGTGTGGGCCCGACTGTACAGGAAAGTTCGTTGCAGAGCGTCCAATAGGTATCCATGTCCGAGGGGATTTTCTAAAGGTGGCGTCGGATCCATGCCTATCATCCCAGAAGCACCTCTGATGTTTAGAGCTAGTTCTCCTAGGCGTCGATGCCAGGAAGCCCAGTACAGTTTTCCTATCGACATCTCTGGTCCGGGCACTCCGCCTCTGTCCAGAGAAGAGAGCATGCGCATTTGGTTGTAACGCATTATCTGTAATTCGGAAAAAATTTTCATCAGCTTCTGTCGGATAACGGGCTCTTCTATGACCCCTAACTGTTTGGCTAGCTGGAGTAATTCATCCAGCTCTTGACTAAATGAAGTTTGTTGTCCGAGAGTTGAAGCACCTCGCTCGAAAGCGAGTGTACCCATAGCTACTGACCAGCCTCCTCCTGGTTCTCCTACTGCTAAATTTCTGTCCGTTTTAGCATTGTTGAAAAAAACTTCATTGAATTCAGAACCACCTGTAATTTGAACTATTGGACGTATCTCTATTTCTTCCTGTTTCATCGGAACAAGCAGATACGACAACCCTTGATGACGTGTATCTTCTGCACTTGTTCTACACAAAACAAATATCCAATCAGAGTATTGCGCAAGAGAAGTCCAAATTTTTTGACCATTTACAACCCAATGATCCCCTTCGCTTGAAGCTCGTGTTGTGATATTGGCCAAATCTGAACCTGCGTCTGGTTCTGAGTAGCCCTGACACCAGAATTCACTTCCGTTGAGTATCTCTGGAATAAACCTTTCTTGCTGTTCATTTGTTCCGTAGGCAACAAGGGTTGGGGCCAGAAGCGTAACACCTATATTTGGTATTCGACCAGGTGCTCTGGACTCAACATAAGTTTGGTGAAAAATAACCTGTTCAAATAGTGAACAATTTCGTCCTCCTAGTTCTTCTGGAAAATCAAGCCCTAGCCAGCCTCCTGTAGCTAGTTCTTTTTCCCATTCCAAAAGAATCTCTACAGGAATATCTTCTTGTCCAGTTCCTCCACGGTTTCGTAAATCTGAGAACTCGCCGACTAGGTGCTCCTCAAGCCAAGTCCTTACCTCTTCAGCAAAACTTTCTTCTTGACTGTTTCTAGAGAACTCCACGATAAAACGGTAGCGCCTGAAGGCTTCTAAGGGTTTTTATTTACTTCAGAAGTCAAAAGTTTGGATAGAAATCCACATATTTCATTAAGCCTCTTGGCCACTTTCTCATACTCTTCAAAAGATTCACCTAATGGGTCATGTATCTCGTCTGCTGATCTACCCGATGTCATGTATCCACCTCTTGCTGAATGAAGTTCTTCAACCCACATTTTTAAAAGAGGCAATTTTTCTAATTTGGAAACCAAGGAACCTAGCCTCACAATTTCCCCAGCCAAAAAAGTTCGGCTACGTGCTTGTTGTTGAATTTTTGATACCGACAATTCATGAGGTCTAGTCATCACGATTATCAATTCTGCTTTAGTAACCATGTCGTTATTCAACAATCGAGCTTTGTGCCCTGATAGGTCAATATTGAAAGTTTGCATCACTTTTTTAGCTTCTTCAGAGGCACTTTCATCACTCTTCGCACTTATCCCAGCGGAAAAAACTTCTATTTCTGAAGATGCCTGTACAAGTTGATCCTTTAAAAAGGCTTCTGCCATAGGTGAACGACATGTATTTCCTGTGCATACGAAAAGAATCACACATAGACCGTAGCTAAATTTCTCCCCATCTCCGAAATCGCAATATCAGCAAAAACCACCTAGCGTCTTTGTTAGAGATTCGAAAGGAAGAGAATATGGCTGGTCCTATGGATGGAGTTAAAGTCGTAGAGCTTGGCATTTGGGTAGCTGGACCTGCGACTGCAGGGATACTAGCGGAGTGGGGTGCTGATGTAACAAAGATTGAGCCGACAAAAGGTGATCCCTCCAGAATTTTTCAATTTTTACTAGGTGGCGATATGCCCACTAATCCGGTTTTTGAGATGGATAATCGTTCGAAACGCGGAATGGCTATTGACCTTTCTCATCCTGAAGGTTTGCAAATACTCTTTGATTTATTAGATGACGCTGATGTTTTTATTACTAATCTTCGACCAGGAGGACTCAAACGACTGGGGATAGATTTTGAATCAATAGAAGAGCGTTTTCCGAAACTTGTCTACTGCCACATAACAGCTTACGGACGAGAAGGAAAAAGCGCAGACCTTCCATCTTTTGATGTGGGTGCCTTTTGGGCTCGTTCTGGAATAGCCAGTCTACTGACTACCGAGGATTCCGATCCTCCTTTTCAGCGCGGAGGTATGGGCGACCATTCGGTGGCTATGTCCGCTGCAGCAGCTATTTCGGCTGCTCTTTTTGAAAGGGAAAAATCTTCTAAAGGACAATTAGTGGAAGCATCTCTTATAAGACAAGGTGCTTACACGATCAGCTTTGACTTAAATGCCTTATTGATGTGGGGTCGTACAATCGCCCTCGGTTCTCGTTCGGGTATGGGTAATCCGGCCATGAACAACTACAAAGCTTCTTGTGGTAGACGATTTTGGCTTGTGGGCATAGAACCGTTTAGACATTGGCCACCATTAGCAAGAGCGGTTGGTCATCCTGAATGGATCGAGGATGAAAGATTCTCAGACCCCGGGTCACGTGCGAAAAATGCTGAAGAGTTGATAGGAGAGCTGGATAAAATTTTTGCAACACGTACTCTGGATGAGTGGGCTGAGATTTTTAACTCTGAACCAGATCTTTTTTGGGCACCTGTAAATTCACCGGATGACCTATTAGCGGATCAAACTTTCAGCGGATCAGGAGCTTTGCTTGATGTTCCTGATGGTTCAACAGGCACACTAATGATCTCGACTCCGGTAGATTTTCATGGCACTCCTGCAGAGCCAAGATCTTTAGCCCCCAAATTGGGTGAACATACTGCAGAAATTCTCAAAGAGCTGGGTCTGAGTGAATCTGAAATTGATTCAATGCATTCTTCTGGAATTGTCATAGATGGCTCTAAAACCGAATAATGTTCCTCAAATATTTTCGGCTAGTCGAACACATGCCGCTTCCATCGCTTCTCTAGCTGCTGGAACGAACTCGAAGAAAACTAAGAAGGCATGAGGGAGTGACGATATGCACTCGTAATGAGTTTCCACACCTGCTTCATTCAGAGCCTTTGCGTACGCTTCTCCTTCATCCCGAAGAGGATCTAGTTCAGCGGTAATAACCTGTGCGGGTGGTAAACCTGATAGATCCTCTGAACGTAGCGGACTCGCATAGGGTTCTTCGATGAAATTCTCGGAACCTACATAATGTCGGTAAAACCAGCGCATCATATCCATTGGGAGGATTGGGTCTGAGCTTTCCTTATGCGAAGGCCATCCATAGGTGTCAATGTCAAAACAACCGTAAAAAAGCGTCTGATATTTGATATTTGGGCCATTTCTGTCTCTAGCCATTTGACAAACTACGGTTGCCAAGTTTGCTCCGGCACTATCGCCAACTACTGCGAGTCGTTCAGGATCTATCCCGTAATCATCTGCGTTTTCTACTATTTGACTAAGTGCGGAGTAACAGTCTTCTGGTGGGACTGGGAAGGGATGTTCAGGTGCCTTTCTGTAATCAACCGCAATAATTACCATGCCGGAACTGTTAGCCAAGCCTCGACACTGACCGTCATGACTGTTTATGTTGCCAACCACCCAACCACCTCCATGGAAAAAAATTGCTGCGGGTGACTTACTGGGTGACCCTTCTGGTCGATAAATCCTGATGGACATATCTCCCCCGTCAGAATCTAATAAATTCAAGTCCTCTATCGTCTCAACGTTTTCTCCGCCACCTTCTGAATAGTCACCATTTATCACCCTGAACTCTTCTGGGGTCAGTACATCGAAATTCATTTCGGGTGCATCTTCAGCTGCGCCTTCAAGTATTGAGCTGAGTGTTTCATCAAGTGGCATTTTTATTTCTCCCTTCCGGTATTGTTTTCCGCTGCGACTCTATCTTCTTCATACTGATACTGGGGTTCGCTTAATCGAGGTTGTCTACTATCACCTTCTGCAGAATTAACCCCATTGTTTAATCCACTTGTTGCCTTGTCTTTCCAAGATTCACCTTCAGACCAAGAAATGTCTAAGTCAACTATCGACCCAGGTGTGTCTATCTCTTCCACAGCCGTAAAAACCTTACGCAGTAAATCCTTTTGAAATTCGGGTTCATGAGGGCGACCAGCCGTATAACCCAA
>MDTA01076924.1_pt1 | contig 12021 bp, 13 predicted proteins | sample 811151 | NCBI WGS metagenome assembly MDTA01 (sample SAMN05326648, study PRJNA326480) | marine metagenome | isolation source: seawater | place: Indian Ocean: South | collected 2010
AAAAAAAGTAGTTCTGAGGGTTTGTTAATTGATCCAGGATTAGCCAAGGAAATGATTAAATCAATAATTGAAATAGGTGACAAATCCTCTTCGGAAGATAAATCCTTGGTAATTGTTACCTAACCAATAATAAGAAAAGATCTTTCTATACTGCTCCGTCAGCATATAGAAGACATAGTAGTTCTTTCTTTTACAGAGTTACCTGAAAACAAACGAGTCAAGGTTGTTGCTACTGTGGGAGAAAAAATGTCAACACAAGAAAAGGAGAAAAACAATGAAAACGCAAATGTTTAAGGCTAAAGATGTAAAGTCAGCCATAAATTTAGTAAATGAAGAATTTGGAGATAAAGCGATAATTTTATCCACAAAAAAAAAATAATGGAGTTGTTGAAGTTGAAGCTTCTGATAATGATGAAGTTATTGAAAGTCATAAAAGAAAAATAAGTGAAAAAAAGAATTTTTCTAAAGTTTTCTTTAAAGAATTTGATGAAAAGAATTCAAAAAAAGAAGATAATATTTCTTACATTAAAAATGATAGTATTAAAAATTTAAAGTCTCAGGATGAAAAACATAAAAAAATGTTTGATGAAATAAATCAAAATCTTGAGTTAATTAGAAAAGATATCAATAATGTAATAATTACCGATCAGTCTGGAATTTCAGACCAACTTTCATATTTTACACCTGTGAAATTGAGACAAGAAAAATTCTCTCCTGAGATTATTAACAAACTGAACTATTCTTACATAGGCAGATCGCTAGAAGAAGGGAGAATATCTTTTTTTAGGGAACTAGCAAAAAAACTCACATCAAATGACTTTTCTAGAATGTTAAACTCAAAAAACATATTTGTTTTTGGAAACTCAGGTTCTGGTAAATCTACTCTTGCTGCAAAAATAGCATCTTTTTTGTCAGATAGGAAACAAACAAAGAATATTAATTTTGTGGATGTATCAAATAGTAGTGCTGGTCATTCAGATGTTCTCAGATCTTACAGTAGAGTTTTAGGGTTTAGTGTAAGTGATTATAAATCCTTTAATTTCAATGATCAGACTCCTGAGGATTCAAAAATCAATGTATTTGATTTTTCTGGTGACATAAATTTTAGTATTCAAAAAATTCGAGAGATTAAAAATTCATTTCCGTCTTTTGAATTTTGTTCTATATTGTCAGTACAAAGTGGTTCAAATTCTGATATGATTAATGGAATTTGTAAAAAAGTTTCAGATATTAGACCAATGGTTGCAGTTACTAAATTAGATGAATGTTGGGTTGGAGCTGAAGAATTTTCTTCATTAGCATTAAACAATGCAAGAATTGGTTTGGTTACCGGAACAAAAGTAATAATTGATTCTGTAATTGAAGCTAATGAGAATTCGCTAACAAAATATATGAAAGAAAACTTTAACAATGTCTGATTCAATTGCAATTACAAGCGGTAAAGGTGGAGTTGGTAAAACAACCATTGCAGTAAATCTGTCAATAGCTCTGAAAAAGATAGCTTCAAGTATTTTTTTGCTCGACACGGATCTAGGTATGGCTAACTCTCATGTCTTGTTAGGCGTTAATCCAGATTTAACAATAGCTGAGGTAATTTCAGGAGAAAAAAAAATCGAGGATGTTGTAATGCCAAGTAAAAGTGGCGTGAATTTGATTTCTGGAGGAACAGCAGAAAGTAATCTTTTAAATGTGGACAATACAAAAAGATACTCAATTCTAAATGAAATTGATAATCATCTAGAAAAACAAAAAGATGTAAAATTAGTAGTCGATATTGCCGCAGGAGCTGAGGATAATGCCCTGGTGTTTGCTATGGCTTGTGATAGAATAGTAATAGTAATTGTTGGAGAGCCTACAAGTTTTATAGATTCATATGCTTTGATGAAGGCAATTTATTCTAAATCCTCTTTTAAAAACTATTGTATAGTTGTTAATCAAGTTGAAGATGACAATCAAGGGAAAGAATTATTCAAAAAGTTTCAGGAAATTACTACAAAATTTTTAGATATTTCTTTACATTATGTAGGTTCAATAAAAAGTTCTTCAAAGATTAAGAAATCAATTATAAATAGGACGCCTATCCTAAGCAAAGAACCAAAATCAGAAATTTCTCAAAGCTTTCTTGGAATAGCGAAGAATATATATAAAACACCTGTTAATGAATGGGGGGGACTAACTTTTTTATCTAAGGTGAAAAAAAGAGCCTAAAAAATTATAATGGCAAACTATTATACAAAAAAATCAAAAATATCGATCAATGAATTAATAGAAAATAATCTAGATTTAGTAAAAAAAATTGCTTGGCAAATATTTGGAAGAGTTCAGAGAGTAGTTGAGATTGAGGATTTAATTCAACAAGGAATGGAAGGATTGGTTTCTGCTGCGCGAAAATATTCGCCTAAAGATGGTGTAAATTTTCAGCAGTATGCCCAACTAAGAATTAGGGGTTCGATAATTGATTTTCTAAGAAAGAATTCTAATCTTTGTAGAACAACTATAAAAAAAAAACAGGATTTTGAGAGATCAAAATTAGAACTACAGAAAATTTTAGGAAGAGAGCCCACAAAGGATGAATTAGTAAAAGATTTAAATCTCACTTATGATGAATTCAATTATTGGGAGAAAGCATTCGAAGCTAATAACATGCAAAGTCTAGATCAAGCATACGATGAATACTCAATTCTTTATGCAAGTTCAAAAAATGATCCAGAAATGGAACTTCAAGAAAAGGAATTAAAGAACCAAATTAAAGATGCCCTCAAAGTTTTAAATCAAAGAGAGGCAATGGTTGCACAGCTTTATTATGTTGAAGAACTAAACATATATGAAATTTCAGAAATATTAGAAATTAGTACAGGAAGAATCTCCCAAATCAAGAAAGCAATTATTGAGAAATTAAGAAATGAAGTTGGCACATAAAAAAAAAATTGAATGGAAAAAAATTAATCAAGTTGTGCTTATGGTTAATTCAATTGATTTGAACTTAAAAGAAAATTTAGAGATAAGTCTTGATTGTAGTTTTGAAAATATTACAAAAGGAAGATGTAAAATAAAGGTTTTGGAGAAAACAAAAAAATCTATAAATAGTTTATTTGTATATACTGATAAACCATTAATGGAAGTGAAAATTTTTCATACCAATTCTCATTTAAAAAAGTTATTAGATTTTTTTGCACTTAATAAAAATAATAATAAAAAAGTAAAAGTTTCTCTGGAAATATCAGATAGTTTGTTAGTGAGCGAGACTGGGTATTTATATGTTAAAGATAACTTGCAAGTTACAGTTAATTCTGTTTCCTGGAATATTCCTATTATCTAGCGGATAGCTTTTTAGTTATATCAATTTCAGATTGTAAAATTTTAGAACATCCATTAAAAGCTCTTTGTGTCCTAAGCATAGTAACAATTTCATCGGTTATGTCTGTGTTGGATGTTTCAATGAAACCCACCTGTAATTTTCCTAAAGTTCCTTCTTTTGGCGCATCAAAATTTGGTATTCCACTCTCTTTAGTTTCTTCAAATCTTGAATTACCAAGATTTTGTAGTCCATGTTCATTAACAAAATCTGCTAAATTTATTGTGGCGATCTCTTTAATATTATTTAGACCGTATGTAGCAAAGATTTTTCCATCTGTTTTAATACTAATTTCAGATAACAAAGATTCACCTTCCTCAAATGGGATATTTATTGGTGTTTTCCCCTCTCCAAGAAGTGGCAGTCCATCCATATTTACAACATTGCCTTGCCTATCTAGTTGAAATGAACCATCTCTTGTGTATGAAATTGATTGTTCATTCTGACCTCTGCCTATGGGATTACCTAATGCAAAAAACCCTTCACCCATAATTGCAAGATCTAGACTTCCATTAGTTTGGAGGAAAGATCCTTGTGAAAAATTTGTTCTTGGTTTAGTTGATTTAACACCAAACCCTCTAGCAATTTCAGTTGAAGGACTATGATGAGAATGATACATATCTTCGAACATTGCTTCACTTCTTTTAAAAGCATTGGTTCCAGCATTAGCAATATTGTTTGAAATAACTGCTAAGTCTCGATTAGAGGCATCTAAACCAGTTCTAATTATGTTAAACATAATGATGTTTCAGCAATTTATATGCCATTTCTTATTGTTGAAGATAAATTTTAATTGTATATTCATTGATTCGGGCGGATAGCTCAGCTGGGAGAGCAATTGCTCGACACGCAATAGGTCGCAGGTTCGATCCCTGTTCCGCCCACCATTTTGGAAGAAAGATATATGAAAAGAAGGAAATTTTTTGATAAGTCAATAAAGAAAGCAATGTTGGGCGGTATTGCTGCTTCTAGTTTTTTTTTCCCAAATGTTATAAGTGCAAAAAAAAAACATACCTGGGTTGCTGTTTCTGCATTTGATAAGGCTGGAATTCTTGGAAGAGCATTCTCAAAATTATGCCAAGAAATCACCAGAATTTCTGATGGAGAATTAAATATAAAGCTTTTTCATGCGAATGAACTTGTCAGTGCATTTGAGTCTTTTGATGTTGTTCAAAGTGGAACTTGTCAGATGGGATTTGGCTCACCTTATTATTGGGCTGGAAAATCACCAGCAATTTCTTTTCTTTCCGGGATACCATTTGGATTTAACCAACAAGAAATGGGTGCATGGTTCTATCATGGAGATGGGATGCGCTTGGCTGATGAGGTTTATAATGGATTGAATTTGAAATTTTTTCCTGCGGGTAATACAGGAAATCAAATGGGTGGATGGTTTAACAAATCTATCAGAGAAGTAAATGACTTCAAAGGCCTAAAGTTCAGAATGCCTGGGTTGGGAGGCGAGGTTTTGAAAAGCTACGGTACTAATGTCGTTTTATTGCCGGGCCCTGATGTAGTACCAGCCATCACTTCAGGAACAATAGATGGCACGGAATGGATAGGTCCTGCTGCTGATTTAGGAAAAGGTCTTCATAAAGTTTGTGATTTTTATTATTATCCTGGTTGGCATGAACCAGGAACATGTTTGGAGGCATTCATCAATTTCAAAGCATGGGAAAAATTAAGTAAGGGGCTTCAAAGGTTAGTTGAAATAAGTTGTGCAAAATCTAATAGCTATATTGCTTCTGAGTTTTTTGCTCGTAACTGTCATGCTGTTAAAAAACTTAGAGAGGAATATAAAGTTTCTTTCATTAGGTATGATGATCTAACATTAAAACTTTTGAAAAGAAGGTCTGATGAAGTGGTTTCACAAATTGCATCAAAAGATGAAATGGCTAAGAAAATTTTTGATAATATTATTTCTTTCAGAAAGTTAGCCATTTTTTGGTCACACTATTCTGAAGCAGATTATTTAAATGCCAGAATACTTGCTGATTAAAGTTTACTTGGTAACCAAGTAATTATAGAAGGAAATTTAAATAAAATTACAAGCAATATTATTTGCAAAAAAATAAATGGTATTACACCTTGATAAATATCTGAAGTTTTTATTTCTTTAGGTGATACTCCGCGAAGATAAAACAATGCAAACCCGAATGGTGGAGTTAAAAAACTTGTCTGCAAATTGATTGCAAACATTAATGCTAACCATGTGGGATCGTAACCTAAAGCAATTAATGATGGACCAACAATGGGAACTATTACAAAAACTATTTGAAAAAAATCTAAAAAGAATCCTAAAAAGAAAATAATAATCATTATTACAATAAATGAACTTACTGCGCCACCAGGCAAAGCAGAAATAAAACTTTCTACTATTAAATCCCCTCCAAATCCTCTAAATACAAGAGAAAATAATGAAGCTCCTATTAGAATAAAAAATACCATTGATGATATTTTTAAAGTTTCGTTACAAACATCTTCTATTATTTTAAAATCAATTTTTTTTTTTTTTAAAGAAATAATAATAGAACCGAGCGCCCCAAGTGATGCTGATTCTGTGGGAGTTGCAATTCCAAAAAGTATTGAGCCCAGAACAATAATTATTAAAATTATTGGTGGCATTATTACAGACAAAATTTCCAAAAAATTGACATTAGATTTTTTAATTTCTTTATTTATCGGAAATACATCAGGATTGATTTTTGAACAAATGAATATCCATAGGGCATAAAGCCCAACTAAAAATAAACCCGGAAATATTGCTCCAGCAAATAAATCAACACTACTAACAGGATCGGGTGCTAGATCACCAGAAATTGCTGAAGCTTGCTCGTTTGCCCCCTGAAAAATATCTGCAAGTAATACTAAAACTATCGATGGTGGGATAATTTGACCCAAAGTTCCACTTGCACAAATTATCCCAGTAGAAATTTTTTTATTGTATTTCCATTTTATCATTAGAGGCAGTGATAGTATGCCCATTGTTACAACTGTAGCTCCAACAATACCTGTAGATGCTGCCATTAAGACCCCAACAATCAAAATTGAATAAACTAATCCACCTCTTTTTTCACCCCATATTCTACTCATATTCTCAAGTAATTGATTGGCAATACCTGATTTTTCTAGCATCACTCCCATAAAAATAAATAAAGGGACGGCTATGAGAGTCTCATTGGTTAGAATTCCAAAAATTCTATTTGGAAGAACACTTAATAGTACCAAGGGAAATATATCAAGTAAGTAACCGATTAAACCAACAATTATAGCTGTTCCAGACAATGTCAATGCTACTGGGTAACCTGATAATAGAAAGATTGCCAGAAAAACAAATAAAATTAATGCAAAAAATTCCTGACTAACAATCTCAATCATTTTTTAAAAAGTTGTAAATTCTATTTATAAGCTCACAAAGTAACAATATCCCCATTAAAAAAATAAAAAATTTCAGAATGTATATATTAGCAAGTCCCCCGGTTTCTTTTGAATTTTCTCCAATAAGAAAAGATCTATAAAAATATTCATAACCCTCAAAAATGATAATGTAGCAAACTGGTAATCCAAATAACAATGCACCACAGAAATTAACAATCTTTCTGCTTTTTTCATTCAGATTTCTGTAAATGATATCTATTCTAACATGACCATCTTTACTTAATGTATAACCTATTCCTAGAAGAATAAAACAAGCATGCACCCAGATATATAGATCTTGTAACCAAGTAAAACCTATTGAAAATACATACCTAAGTAAAACGGATAGACTAACCAACAAAATCAATAAAAAAACTAGAATACTTGAAAGTTTTCCAGAGAATTCATTCACTTTAAGAAAAATATTTTTTTTATTTTTTTTTTCCATCAGATAATCTTAATACATTTTCTTTGATTGACAAATTTTTAGAATCATTTAGTTTCATTTATTATTATTTTTGAATTATTGGTATGAAAGTTTTAAGATCAATTAAATCAGCAAAACAAAGGCACAGAGACTGCAGAGTTGTTAAACGAAAGGGAAGACTCTATGTGATCAACAAAACAGACTCAAGGTTTAAGGCAAGACAAGGTTAATTTATCTTTGCAATTCTCAGATTATTTGTAGAGCCCGAAACACCAATTGGCGCACCCGCAGTAATTACCACATAGTCACCCTTTTTCACAATACCTTCTTTTTTCGCAAGCTCACAAGCATTCTCGATCATTCCTGAAAAACTTTTTGGTTCTAGTGCGTGAATTGTATGAACCCCCCAGATCAAAGCTAATTGTCGCGCCGTCATTCTATCGGGTGACAAACCTATTATTGGAACAGTTGGTCTCTCTCTTGCTGCTCTAATCGCTGTTGCTCCTGATCTAGTGTATGTAAAAATAGCTTTTGCGAATACTGTTTTTACAACTTGTGATGCCGCTGCACTTATTGCATCAGATGTGGTCTCTTCTAATTTGATTTTTTTACTTTCCAGAATTTGCCTGTAAGAAATATCACTTTCAACACCTCTAATAATTCTATCCATAATTTTTACAGAATCTACTGGAAACTTTCCTGATGCTGTTTCTGCTGATAGCATAAGACAATCAGCAGCATCGAAAACTGCAGTTGCAACATCTGAAGCTTCAGCTCGAGTTGGCGAAGGAGAATTAACCATTGAATCCAGCATTTGAGTGGCTACTACAACTGGTTTGCCGTGGTCGCGACACGCTTGAACAATTCTCTTTTGAATAATTGGTACTTCTTCTGGAGGCATTTCTACGCCCAGATCACCTCTTGCAACCATTGCAGCATCAGAATAATTTAAAATTTCGTCCATTCTTTTAATTGCCAAAGGTTTCTCAAACTTTGCCATTATTCCTGTTTTATCTCCAATATATTTCTTTAAATCAGTTAAATCTTTAGCTTTTTGAACAAATGAAAGTGCAACATAATCAAGGCTAAGGTCCAGACAAAATTCTAAATCTTTAATATCTTTTTTGGTAAGAGAGGACATTTTAATAAAAGTTTCAGGTATATTTACTCCTTTCATATTAGAAATTTTTCCACCATTAATTATTTCAGTGGTTATTGAGCTGGAATTAGCGTTTATTATGTTCAGGATTATTTTCCCGTCATCTATAAGTATTTGGGTATTTTTTTTAACAGATTTAAAAATTTCAGGATGAGGTAAAAGCACTCTTTTTTCGTCTCCAGGTTTTGGGTTTAAATCTAATATAAATTTTTGGCCATTTCTCAGGACTACAGAGTTATTTTTAAATGTTCCGATCCTGATTTTTGGTCCTTGAAGATCTCCTAAAATTGCAATTGGTCTCCCTAATCTTTTTTCGTATTGTCTTATATGAAAAACTTTTCGTTTGTGGTCATTATGAGTGCCGTGACTAAAATTTAATCTAAAAATATCAGCTCCAGCTTGGAAAAGTGAATGAATTTTTATTGGTGAAGAAGATGTGGGGCCCAAAGTGGCAATAATTTTTGTATTTCTTTTTCTTAGCATATTAGGATTTTAACTTATTATAGTTAAATTGAAGAAAAATTGATATTTTTAATTAATGAATTATGTATTTACAATAAAGGAATTTGATAAAAAAAATAGAGAAAAAAAACATATAGTTTTTATTTGTGATCATGCTTCCAATTATATGCCAAAAACTTATAAAAAATTGGGTTTATCTGAAGATGATTTTAAATCTCATATCTCTTGGGATATAGGTGCAAAAGAACTGTGTATCGGAATTGCTGAGAGATTAGATCAAAGTTGTTTTTTTTCAAATTTTTCTAGACTTTTGATTGATCCTAATAGATGTGAATTCTCATCTGAGCTCATTATGGAGGATTCCTGCGGAATAAGGGTTCCAGGGAATAAAAATTTAAATTTAAAAGATAAAAAGAAAAGATTAACTGAATATTATTACCCGTATCACAAATCTTTAGGTAACTATGTAAAAAAAAAACAAAATATTTACAAAGAAATTTCATTAGTTTCTATTCATAGTTTTACCCAAAATTATCAAAAACAAAAAAGAGGAATCGAAATTGGGTTGCTGTGGAATAGAAATATGAAAATGTTATTATCAATTCAAAAAAAATTGCAAAAAAAAAGAATTTTTTTTGCAAGTAATCTTCCTTATTCTGGTTTTTTTTATAATTATACTTTAGACAGACATTCTAAAGATGGACTTTTAAATAATATTTCCATAGAAATAAGAAACGATTTGCTTTGTAATAGAAAAAGAATTAATAAATACATTGAACTATTATCTGAAGTTTTAAGAGAATTTGCTTATGATTGATAAGAAAAATAAAGAAAGTATTGAAGCTGCAACATATCGGCGCTTAGTTCAACATCTTCAAAAGAATACAGATTTACAAAATATAGATTTAATGAATCTTGCTGGTTTCTGTAGAAACTGTTTATCAAAATGGATGGTTGAGGAAGCAAAAAAAAAAAATATTATTTTAGATTATGACAAGGTTCGTTCTGAGATATACGGAATGGATTACTCAGAGTGGAAAAAAAAATATCAAAAGCCGGCTGACTAAATGAATATATTAATTACTGGTGTTGCGGGATTTATTGGATTTCATACAAGCCTTTTATTTTTAAAAAAAAAAAATATTGTTTTTGGAATTGATGATGTTAATTCTTACTATGATGTGAAGTTGAAAAAAGATAGACTTTCTCAACTTAAAAAATTTCCAAATTTTACATTTTTTAAAAAAAAAATTGAAGATATGAATCTAATAAATCTTTTTTCGAATAAAAGTATAGATTTAATCATTAATCTTGCTGCTCAAGCTGGTGTTAGACACTCTCTTAAAAACCCTTACTCATATATAAATTCAAATGTTTTAGGACAGGTAAATTTGTTAGAACTTGCAAAAAAATTAAAAATTAAAAAATATATTTATGCAAGCTCCTCATCAGTTTATGGAGGTAATAAAGTAATGCCATTTTCTCCAAAACAAAGAGTTGACAATCCTATATCTTTATATGCTGCTTCTAAGAAATCTTCAGAATTGGTTGCTGAATGTTACTCTCATTTATTTGATATACAATGTATTGGTTTAAGATTTTTTACTGTCTATGGGCCCTGGGGAAGGCCAGACATGGCTACTTTTATTTTTACAAAAAATATAATTGAAAAAAAAAAAGATAGATGTATTTAATTTTGGAGATATGAGAAGAGACTTTACTTACATAGATGATATAGTTAATGGAATTTTTGGGGCAGTGAAGTTAAAAAAAGATTTTAATCACAAAATATACAACTTAGGCAATAGTAACCCCGAAATTCTTAAAGATTTCATAAAGCTTATAGAAGAAAATCTTAAAATAAAGGCTAAAAAAAAACTTGTAAAAATTCAACCTGGAGATGTCCCAAAAACTTTTGCAGATATTTTAGAAAGTAAAAAGGATCTTAAATTTAACCCTAAAACAAAAATTGAAGTTGGAATACCAAAATTCATTAAGTGGTATAAAGAATATTATAATATTCAATAAAGTTTGCTTATTTCATTTTTGTAGTAATCGAAAACTTTTTCTTTTTTTATTTTAAGAGTTTGTGTCATAAAGCCATTTTCATATGATAGTTCTTTTTCAAAAATTAGAAACTTTCTAATTTTTTCAACACTATTAAGCTTCTCATTAATTTGATTGATTATTTTTTTTACAATTTTTGATTCTTTTTTATCCATAAAAATCAATGCGATAAGAAACGGTTTGCCATCACCATAAACAATTACATGATTTATTTCGCTGTAACTTAATATCATATTCTCAATTCTTTGCGATGAAATATTGTCTCCCCCTGAGGTTACAATCAGATCCTTTTTTCTTCCAGTTATTATCAATCTACCATTACAATCAATTTCACCAAGGTCTCCGGTATGTAACCAACCATTTTTTATCGTTTTTTTTGTTAGAGATGAATTATTCCAATACCCAAACATCAGATTTTCCCCTTTAACTAAAATTTCTCTATCTAATGATATTTTGATTTGAACTCCACTTACTGGGGGGCCAACAGTTTTTGGATCATTGCTATTTTTTCTATTACAACTTATTAATGGTGATGCCTCAGTTTGACCATAACCTTGAAGTAAAAAAAGTCCTAATCTATTAAAAAAATAACCAATCTCAGGGTTCAAGGCAGCACCACCAGAAATGAAAACTTTAATTCTTCCACCGAAATTATTATTCAATTTTTTTTTTAGTATCAAATTAATGAATAGTTTAGCAATAAAATTATTAATAACCTTTTTTTGAGTATTAATTTTAGTGTAATTGAAAACAGATTTTAAAAAAAATGATGTTAAGAAATTTGATTTAGAAATTTGGGATTTAATTTTTTTGAAAATATTTTCGTATAGTCTTGGAACTGCTGAAAAGATAGTTGGTTTTACCTCCTTCACTTCTTTTAATAATTTTTCCATCGAGCTACAAAAATAAATTTCACTTCCAATTGACATTGGAAAATATAATCCTGCCATTCTTTCATAAGAATGGGAAAGTGGTAAAAATGACAGAAATCTCTCCTTTTCTAAATTGAATTCATTTACAAGTTCTTTTGCAGCACGAAGATTGTGGATTATTGATTTGTGAGTTAATACGACTCCTTTTGGATTTCCTGTTGTCCCAGATGTGTAGATAATTGATGAAATATCTTTGGGGTAA
>MDTA01133068.1_pt1 | contig 12019 bp, 11 predicted proteins | sample 811151 | NCBI WGS metagenome assembly MDTA01 (sample SAMN05326648, study PRJNA326480) | marine metagenome | isolation source: seawater | place: Indian Ocean: South | collected 2010
AACTGAAGATTTCTATCAAAATTCTTATTTTTAACATTTAAAAAAAAATAATTTTTTTTGTTAATTAAATTTTTCAATTTTTCATTATCAGAATTTCCGAAATGAAAAACTTTATAATTTTTTCTAACTAAATAATTTACTGATTTTTCATAATTAGTTATTTCTGCATCTCTCAGAGAAGTGCTGGTTTTATAATAATTTTTATTTCTAACATTTATAGTAACTACTTTATCTGTTAATTTTAAATTATATTTCTGTTTTATTTTTTTTTTAAATTTTAATTTATCTTGTTTATTAAAAAACTCTAATTTATATTTTTTTTTCTTAAACAAATAATTTAAATAATAACTTAAACTTTTCTGATAATGCTCATCAAACATTACTATTTTAAATCTTAAAATTTCTGAGTGAAAAAATAAATAAAGTAAAATACATAAAAATGAATTTTCAATAAATATTAAATTTTTATTAAATGCTTTTTTAATAATATTTGATTGTGGATAAGCCTTTGGGAAATATACTAAGTACTTATAATTATCTTTTTTAAGAGTGATATATTTATTTAAATTTGTCAAATGTCTTAGTGATGTACCCACTTGCCAGTAATTAATGACAACAAATTTAAACTTTAAAAAACTGAATAAAATTACAAATGGAAAAAAAATAAATAATAAAATTCTTATTAGTAGGTGTCTCATTATAACAAGAAAAAAATAAAAAAAATTTTTATCCAATGACATAATAGCAAGTAAAAATACTTTTAAACGATCTTGTAGATTATATTTTTCTCTTGGCAGTTGAGTATAAATATCTAAATCAATAGGATTTTCTGGTTTTAAAATTGTGAGTATAATTTTCTTTATCATTAGAATTTATAAAAATAATTTATAATAAAATTATAGAATTATAAAATTTTTTAAATTTTGAAAATACGACCATTAATATTTTTAGTTTTTAAAATTAAGTTTATTTTTTTAAAATAATTTTTTGGATGTTTAAAAATATTTAATTTTTTCTTATTGTTAAATTTTATTTTATTTATTTTTTTAATTTTTGACCAAAAACTTCCTTTAAATAATAAAGGTGATAATATTAAACAACAGATTTGAAGATTTGTCTTATCTAAATAATATTTATGACTCTTTACTAAATAAATCTGTGCAGCTTTAGATATAATCACTGATGGCTTTGCTTTTAAATTAAAGACTGAATCAGATCCAAAAAAAATTAACTTTATCTGTGTATTTTTTAATTTTTTTTGTAAGTTTTTAATTAATTTTAAAGGAAATTCTAAATTAATAAAAAGCATTTTTTTTAATATTTGAGCATTGGCAATTTTTTCTTCTGATAAATCAGAATCGCCAACGGTGTAAAAAATATGATCAATGTTTGATATGAATTGAATATATTTAAATAAGTTATTTTGGTCTTTTTTGTTAAAAATATTGAATTTAAGATAATTTAATTTTTTTTGACTTTTCGTACCAGTAAAATGTACTACATGATTTTTTTTCCTTAAATAATCAACTAAATATTTTCCAAATCCAGAAGATCCACCGATAACTAAAGATTTTTTTTTCATATTAATTTTATCTTTCTTAAAAGTATTTATATAAATAAAAATAAGTAAAAAGACATTAAAATAAAATTTAAGATGAAATTTCTTTGTTTTTAAATTAAACAACTATTTTTTACGATTATAATAAATATATGAAAAAAAAAATGTCAATTGGATTAGTACATGGAGTTTTTGACGTTGTTCATCATGGTCACATTTTACATTTTAAAGAAGCTAAAAAAAAAGTTGATTATCTAATTTGCTCCGTAACATCAGATAATTTTGTAAACAAAGGACCTAACAAACCACTATTTAAAATTAGTGAAAGAGTTGAATTTTTAGAAAACTTAAAGTTTTTTGATAAAGTTATAACAAGTAATGATTTAACTGCGGTTAAAAATATCATGAAATATAAACCACATTACTATTTTAAAGGTATAGAATACAAAAAAACAGTCTTAAAAGATCAAAATCTTAAGAAGGAAATAAAAGCATTAAAAAATAACCAGGGTCAAATTATTTTTACTAACACCAAAGCGAGCTCCTCAAGTAAAATAATTAATCATGATTTTGGATTTTTGAGTAAATCAACTATTTCACAAATAAAGAAGCTTAAAAATGATGTTAAAAAATTTAAACAAAATAAATTCATCAATATGAGTTCCTATAATATTTTAATAGGTGAAAATATAATTGATAAGTATCTTTTCACGCAAATATCTGGAAAATCTAACAAATCACCAATTGTTTCAACATTAAAAAAAAATGAAATAGGTTATGCTGGTGGCATATTAGTTGTTGCAAACTTTTTTGCAGAGTTTGTAAATAGAATTTCATTACTTTCTTTTTCTGGAAAAGATTACACTGCAACAATCAAAAAATATTTAAGTAAAAAGGTAAAACAATTAAAAGTAAATATTTTTAATTATCCGATAATCAAAACTAGAATCTTAGACCATTACTCAAAAAATAAATTATTTCAAATAACGGAAAATGAGGATTATAAATTTGAAAAATCCTCAATTAATAAAGTTGTAAATTTTATTCAAAAAAAAGCCCCTTCATATGAAAATATAATTTTTTTTAATTATGGATATCAGTTAACAGATAAAAAAATCTTAGATTGCTTAAAGAAGTATAAATCAAAAATATTGATAAATTTCCAGACAAATTCTTATAATTATGGCTTCAACTTATTAAATAAATTTCCTAGCGCTAAATTTGCTTCAATGGATGAACTCGAATTTCGCCTTGCTGTAGGAGACAAACATACAAATATGGAAGAACTGATAAGAAAAAAAATAAATATATTAAATAATTATAAAACTTCAGTGGTAACTTGTGGGAAAAATGGAGCTTATTTAATAGAGAAGAAAAAAATTAAACACTTTGAACCTATATATAAAAATTTAATTGATACTACTGGTTGCGGAGATATTTTTATGACAACTTTTATAATCTATAAATATTTTTATAAATTCTCGTCAGAATTTTCAATGATAGTTTCGCACATTGCAGCTGGCATACATGGAAATGAACTTGGAAATAATTTAAATCTAGATAGGGATAAGTTAAATAAAATTATCACTAAAATAATTAATGTATAAGAAAAAAGCACTTGTTATTGGTAGCAATTCATTTTCTGGATCTTGGTTTGTCAATTTACTTTTAAATAAAAAATACTATGTGTATGGTGTAAGTAGATCATCTGAATTGTCTGAAATATTTCTTAGATATAAATCTAACAAAAAAAATAAAAACTTTAAGTTTTTTAAAAAAAATTTAAATAAAACAGAAGATATTAAATTTATAATTAGATTAATAAAAACACAGAAAATAAAATATGTAATAAATTTTGCGGCACAAGGAATGGTTGCTGAAAGTTGGGTAAACCCTGTTGATTGGTATAAAACCAATACATTATCTATGGTAAATTTAATACACCAGCTCAAAGAAACAAAAATTAAAAAGTATTTACATATAAGTACACCAGAAGTTTATGGAAATATTTCTAAAAATAAAAAAGAAAGTTTCATTTTTAATCCAACTACCCCTTATGCTATATCAAGAGCATCAACAGACACATATTTAAAAAAACTGCACGAATATTTTAACTTTCCAGTTCTATTTACTAGGGCAGCTAATGTATTTGGGCCGCATCAACAACTTTATAGGATAATTCCAAAAACTATATTTTCTTTATTATCCAATATTAAAATACCATTAGATGGAGGTGGGATGTCGGTTAGATCGTTTATTCACATTGATGATGCAACAAAGGCTTATTATAAAATTTTATCGAAAGGAAAACTTGGAAACTGCTATCACGTTTCTACAGATAGATTCATTAAGATTAAAGATTTAGTTAAATTAATATCAATTATACTTAATAAAAAATTTAAGCAGAATATAATAATTTCAAAAGACAGAAAAGGTAAGGATCAAAGTTATTATCTAAATACAGCAAAGATTAAAAATGAATTGAATTGGAAAAATGAAACTAAATTAGAAAATGGAATTTACGATACTATAGATTGGATAACAAATAATTTTGAAAAACTTAAATTAAAGCATATTAATTATAATCATAAAAAATGAAAATTTTAATTACAGGAGGGTGCGGATATATTGGCTCTTTATTAATACCTGAGCTTTTGAAAGAAGGTCATAAAATAACAAATATAGATACACAATGGTTTGGAAATTTTTTAAAAAAAGATAAGAACCTTAAAAATGTTAAATGCGACATAAGAAATATTCCAGACAAATATTTTAAAAATATAAAAGCTATTATACACCTTGCAAACATAGCGAATGACCCAACAGCTGAACTAATGCCTAATCTTTCATGGGAAGTTAATGTCCTAGGCTCTTACAAAATAATTAACCAAGCTAGAAAAAATAAAATTAAAAAATTTATTTTTGGCAGTTCGGGAAGTGTTTATGGTGTAAAAAAAGAAAAAAAAGTTCATGAAGAACTATCTTTAAAACCAATATCAACTTACAACAAAACAAAGATGATTGCTGAAAGGGTATTTCTTAGTTATAAAAAGGATCTAATAGTTAATATAATACGTCCAGCAACTGTTTGTGGTGTATCGCCAAGAATGCGTTTAGATATATCCGTAAATCTTCTTACGTATGCCGCGTGTAAAAAAAAAAATATAATAGTTCTTGGTGGGAATCAAGTAAGACCTAACATTCATATAAAAGACATGGTAAGAGTTTACAAATTTTTTCTTAAAAAAAATTATAAAAGTGGTTTTTATAACGCAGGTTTTGAAAACACAAAAATAATTGATATAGCTAAAAAAATTAAATCAAAAATTAATAGCAAAATAACTATTAAGCCATCAAATGATCCTAGATCATATCGACAGGACTCCTCAAAATTATTGAACTTAGGTTTTATACCAAAATATTCAATAGAGAATGCTATAGAAGATCTGATTGATTTTTATAAAAACTTTAAATTTTCTAACAAGAATTTGTCAGTCAAGTGGCTAAAGAAAAATAAAATTAAATAATATAAATGAAATATAATATAAAAAAAAAAACTAAATCTTTTAAAGATAGGTGTAAATCTCACAGATTAAGAGTTTTAGAAATTTCACAAAAAGTCCCAGCAATCCATATTGGTGGTTCATTTTCATGTTGTGAAATAATTGATACAATTTACTACAATTTTATAATTAAAAATAATTCAAAATTTATTTTATCCAAAGGTCATGCTGCAATAATGCAATATGTTATTTTGGAGTCTCTAGGAATTATAAAAAAAAAAGACTTAGAAAATTACTGTTCAAAAAAGGGTTCGTTAGGTGTTCATCCTGAAATATTCACTAGTGGTATAGAGGCATCTACAGGTTCTTTGGGTCATGGTTTGGCTATTGGAGCAGGTATGGCAATAGCAAACCCAAAAAAAGATATATTCGTTGTTATAAGTGATGGTGAATTAATGGAGGGTTCTATTTGGGAGAGCATTTTATTTATTTCTTCTAACAAGATAAATAATATTAAGTTAATTATAGATAATAATAATTTACAAAGTGCTACCAGAGCTACAGACACGCATCCTTCTTTATATCCTATAAAAGAAAAACTTAGGTCCTTTGGATGGGATGCTAAAGATTGTGATGGACATAATTCTAAGCAACTATTTAAAAAACTAAATATTAAAACAAAAAAAAAACCTTTTGCATTAATAGCCAAAACAATTAAAGGACACCCTATCTCTTTTATGAAAAATGTACCTAAATGGCACTATAGGTCTCCAAATGAAGAAGAGCTAAAAAGAGCTATTGAGGAATTAAAATGAGAAATGTTTTTGCTAATTATCTTGTTAATAAAGCAAAAAAAAATAAAAAAATTTATTTTGTGGTAGCTGACATTTCACCCTCTGGAAATATGGAAGAATATCAAAGTATTTTTAAAAATAGATTTATTAATGTGGGGGTTGCTGAGCAAACTATGATAGGTGTTTCGGCAGGATTATCTATGTCAGGTAAAATTCCTTTTGCATATACAATTGCTACTTTTAGTTTGTATAGACCTTTTGAAATGATTAGAAATGATCTGGCTTATCAAAATATACCTGTGACTGTTGTTGGAATGGGATCTGGCACTGTCTATGCTAATTTAGGCGGTACACACTTAACACAAGAAGACATATCAATCGCAAGATCAATTCCTAATATGAAAATACTGAATCCCTGTGATCCTTCTGAACTGAAAAATTGTATAGATTTCTGTATTAACAATAAAAAAGGGCCCATTTATCTAAAAATAGGAAAAGCTGGCGAAAAAACATTTGTATCGAACAAGTCTGAAAATTGGATTTTTGGCAAAATCCGTAAAATAAAAAACGGTTCAAATGTTGCAATAATATCCTCAGGACCAATCATTAAAAAATCTTTTGAAATATTAGAAAAATTAAAAGAACATAATGTTAAACCTTCAATTTACTCTTGTCATACTTTAAAACCTTTTGACTATAAGGGTATGGATAAGATTAATAAAAAGTATAAAAAAATTATAACAATAGAAGACCATTCTGAAATAGGAGGCATAGGATCAATATGCAAAGGATACATAAAAAATAAAAATAAAGTTAAAACTTTTTCTTTAAAAGATGAGTTTATTCATTCATTTCATAGTCAAGATCATTTGTTAAAATTACATGGCATAGAAAATAAAAAAATTATTCAAGCTATTATAAAATGAAAAAAATAAATTTAATTACGTCGCTACATAAAAGTACTAAACGTGACTACATAGGAAGAATGACTGATAATAAAATAATGTGCATGAAAGAAGCGAAAAAATTTGAAAGAAATTACTGGGATGGTTCTAGGAGATTTGGTTATGGAGGATATAAATATATTCCTGGTAGATGGATGCCAGTTGCTAAGAAATTAATCAAATATTATAAACTAAATAATAAATCAAAAGTACTTGATGTTGGATGTGGAAAAGCTTTTTTGCTCTATGAGATAAAAAAACTTTTACCTAAAATTTCTATTGTAGGTATTGATATATCCAAACATGGAATTAAAAGTGCCCCAAAAGAAATAAGGAAGTTTTTAAAAATTAAAAAAGCGCAAAGTAAACTAGATTATCCAAAAAATTATTTTGATTTAACAATTTCATTAGCTTGCTTACATAATCTAGAAATATTTGATTTAAAAAAATCTATTAAAGAAATTCAAAGAGTTTCTAAGAAAAAATATATAATGGTTGAAAGTTATAGAAATGAAAAAGAACTATTTAATCTTCAATGCTGGGCTCTTACATGTAATTCGTTCTTTTCAGAAAAAGAATGGTTATGGTTATATAAAGACTTTGGTTACACTGGTGATTATGAATTTATATATTTTTAGATTTTAAAATTTTTTTTATTTGTAAATCGAGTCGGTATTTTTTTTTATATTCAAAATCTATATTTGTTTTCTTTGCACTTAAATAATCACTCCTCTGATCTCCAATCATGAAACAATTTTCAGCTTTTATTTTATAATGTCTTAACGCTTTTAATATCATTCCATTTCCTGGTTTTCTCATATTAGTTTTCTTTTTATATTTTTTAATTGAACTTAATGGATGAAAAGGACAATAATAAAACTTATCAATTTTTGCTTTTTTTTTCTTAAGAAATAAGTTCATAGAATTATGAAAATCTAAGAGTTTTTTTTCAGTAAAATAACCCCTACCTATTCCAGACTGATTAGTAATGATAATCACTTTGATTTTTTTTGTATTAAGAATTTTTATTGCTTGAATTGATCCTTTTAGCCATTTTATTTTTTTTTTATCACAAAAATATCCATAATTTTTAATTACGACACCATCCCTATCTAATAAAAATGCTTTTAACATATTCACTTTTTCAATATTATTTTTTTATTAAAAAAGTTTTTTAAAGGTCTATGAGAAACTACAATGATTGCTCCTTTATGAGCCTGATCTAAATTTTTCAAAATATTTTTTTCTGAACTTTTATCTAATGCACTTGTAGCTTCGTCTAAGATTAATACTTTTGGGTTGTTAATAAATATTCTTGCAATATTCACTCTCTGTTTTTGACCGCCACTCAATTCGGGGGTATCAAACTCAAATTGTTTTGAAAATATTTCTTCAAAGGAATTAACTACAGATGATAAATCACAAACTTTATAACAATTCATCAATTCAGATTTAGAAATATTTTTATTAGATAGTTTTAAATTATCATAGATTGTACCTGGAAAAATAATAGGTTGTTGAGTAACATATCCAAATATATTTAAGTTATAATTTTTATTAACTATATCATAACCATCAATCAGAATTTTTCCTGATTTAGGTATAATCATTCCTGTCATTAAATTAAGAAGCGTAGATTTTCCTACACCTGATTTTCCAAAGATTAATACTCGGTCTTTTTGCTTTATTTCAAAATTAAAATTAAATTCTTTTGTATTATCGTAAGTAAATTTTACTTTTTTAAAAATAATATTTTTGTTTAATTTGTCAATTTTTTTTGAAATTTTACTTTTATTAGAAACTAATAAATTTGATATTTTTTGAAAAGCAAAAAATGCCGAAACATTTTTATTCAATACATTAAGTAATCTATAAAAGTTAAAGAATATTGGTATAGACTTATAAATTAAGATACCGATTACTGTTATAGTGGGAATTTTATTATTTATTGTCTGAGCATCTAGAAAAAATAAAAGTAATAAAACTAATACAATATATAATATTATCTCGAAAAAAAATCTTGGAAAAATTATTAAAAAATATGCTTTAATTTCTTCTACCAGTCCTAGCTCAGATAGTTTTTTTAGAGAACTTATCATTTTTTTTCCAGTTTTAAGTACTATTGCATCCTTTAAACCAAAATTTAAAAATAAAGAAATTTGATTAGTTTTTTTTGCTAAATCTGAAATGAACTTTGAAATATTGATTACTTTTTTGCGAGTTAGAATAAAAGCTAAACTGTACAAAGATCCAACCAATACTAAAAATAAAAAAGCTTCAGGTAAAATAAAAAACATTGTTATTGTAAAGATAATAAGTGTTACACCATTTTGAAACATATCAATAAAATTGATAAGAGATTCAGACACTTTGCCAAGTTCATAATTAAAGAAATTAAGTAACTCACTTCTCTTTGTAGACAGAAAATTATTTGATGAAAAAATTTTTTTAAATATCTGAATTTTAATTCTGATAGTTGTGCTTTCAGCTACAAACTTACCAAAAACTATTGCTGACATAAAAATTAACAAAGCAATAAAGTTAAAAATTAAAAAGAATAATGAAAGTTGTATCATCAATTCTCTTTCGTCACTGTAAATTAATGGATAAAATTTTATAAAGTATTCGTTTTGCAAAAAAGTTTCAGGTGTCATAAAAACAGCCACAAGGGGAAATACAGAGATTAAACCAAATGTTTGTACTACAGCAGCTAAAGAAGAAATTAAACAATAAATTATAAAATATTTTTTATTAAATAATAATAATTTCGAAAAATAAAATTTTAAATGTTTTCCCATTAATTAAATTTAATTATTGATTTGCCTATTACTAAATTTTTTCTCATTTTTGATAATAATTTATTTATGTCTTTCAATTTAATTACATTTGTAAAATAATTTTTATTATTATTAATTGAAACTATTTTGAAAAATTTTTTTAAATCCCTATTTGCTTTAAAATCTCCACCTTTCGAGCCAATTAATTTTTTTCCTAAATTAATATCCAAAGTATTAAATGAAGCTTTTGTTTTATATTTTGGAACCCCTATTAATATCATTTCTCCATTGAAAATCATTTGTTCGAATAATTTACTGATCAGCTTTGCATTTCCAGTGGTTTCAAAAATTATATCGTATTTGTTCTTAAAACTTTTAATTAATTTTGAATTAATTATGTCTGAGCATCCATTTTTAGTTGCAAATTTAAGTTTTTTAATTTTTATATCCAATCCAGTAATGTCTTTAAATCCAAGTTGTTTTAAATATTTAATAATATAAATTCCTATTGCACCACAACCCGAAACGAGAATTTTTTTTTCTTTATTTTGTATGTTAGCTTTATTTACAGAACCTATGGCTGTGCTTGCTGTGCATCCTAATAATAAATAATCGAGAAATTTATCTTCTTTTTTTGGAATTTTAGTTATCCTATTTTCTGAAATTATTCCATGCTCATTAAAAGTAGTTACGTAACCCGCATTGATAGTTTTTTTTCCCCATTTATATTTTGGAAGTTTTGAATTAATACCGTTTGATGGCATCCAGTGTAGCAATACTATATCTCCCTTAACTACTTTTTTAACACCAGGTCCTTTTTGTATTACTTTTCCAATTCCCTCGTGGCCCAGAAGATGAGGTATAAATTTATCTTTACCTTTGACACCATCAATTTCACCTAGTTGAGATGCACAAATTCCAGAATAAATCATTTTTACCAAAACTTGACCATAATCCAAGTATTTAGGAAGTTTAATGTTTTCGATTTTCAATTTACTTTTTTGTTTGCAAAGAATTGCAGCAGTAGTTTCCAAATCATTTATAAGAAATTTATTTTTGGTATTATTAGACATTATAACTGAAGCTATTTTTTTTTATATGAGCAAATCACAATTAGGTAACAAGCCATTTTAGAAAAAGATGTTGAAACGATTTCGTCATTCATAGAAAATAAATAAACATTATAAAAATATTTCTTAAATAATTTTTTTAGATCATCTCCTGTCTTACAATTTATATGACCTTTTCTATCCGATGAAAATTTTTGAAATTCTATTGAGGGTATACCAACAATTAATGTACCAGTCTTTTCTAACGAATTCAAAATATTTGATATAAAACTATTTTCTTTTTTTTTTGAAATATGCTCTAAAACATCTAGCATATATATAGCTGAAAATTTCTTATTTAATTTTTTTTTTATGAAATCATGTATAAAATAATTACTTTTCCATCTTTTGCTAAAATGATTCTGATAGGCCCTCTTAAATATCAATTCATTATCAGTGAGTTCTAGTTTTTCTACTTCTTGAGAAACAATTCTTGAATTAAAGCCATCAGCAGCACCAATTTCTAGAACTTTTTTTTCTCCTGATAAGATCTTTGCAACAAACTTATACCTAGCTTGAGAAATAAAAAACTGTCTAGGATCATTAAACCATTTAAAATTTGAGTCTAATCCAAACTGTTGCTTATTACTTTTTTCAATATCAAGCATATTTTTGTATGATTTATACTCAAAATACTTTTTAATCATGATTTAAACATTAAGTTAATTAATTAACTTTTATATTATAATTTTATAATATCAAATAAACACTAAACTTATCCAAATTAACAATTAATTAAATTAATCTTAAGATTAAAGATTTTATATTTTTTGATGCAGTTTGAAGTAAATTTTGATTAAGTTTAGTATTCCACCATGGGTGAAAATCATGTTTTTTTGGAGTTTTCAATTTTAAATCCTTTTCAATTTCTTTAATTGTATTGATCGATTTAAGGAGAGTTTTTTGATCAAAGTAATTATTATTTACTTTAAAAACAGTTTTAAAGTTGGCATACTTTCTATGGTGTTTTGTTGTCCATGCACTTAATACGCTAGAATATTTTTTAATATTAAAATTAAATATAAATTTACTTTTAAAATTATTATCCAGGCCAACTCTAAAGAACTCATCAGAGCTCTTGAAAATATAAATTTTTTTAAATGATTTTATATATTCGGGAAATAGAAAATAATCACAAAAAGATTTCATTGAATTAATATTTTTATAAGGCTTTATCAACAATGGATGAAGCAAATAACCTCTGCAGATAAGATTTTTTCCATCCCGCCATAGAAGGTTATAAGAATTATAATTAAATTTTCTTTTTTCATCAGGAAATGAGTATTTTTGAAATCTAGAAATATTTTTAGTTCCAATTGAAACTAATTTTCTCT
>MDTA01129899.1_pt1 | contig 12017 bp, 8 predicted proteins | sample 811151 | NCBI WGS metagenome assembly MDTA01 (sample SAMN05326648, study PRJNA326480) | marine metagenome | isolation source: seawater | place: Indian Ocean: South | collected 2010
CGTGCCGGGGGTCAGCACCTCAAATGCAAACTTTTCAAATTGAAAATGGGCAAGGGTATTGGTGAAATAGCGCCCCGCTTGAACCGGCTCGGAAGCCAGAAGGGCCTGCAGATAGCCCAGATTGGTCTCAATGCCGTAGATGGTGGTTTCCGACAGGCTGTGCCGTAAACTGGCCAGCGCCTCCTCTCGGCTACCAGCGTGGACAATCATTTTTCCGAGCATTGGATCGTAATAAGGGCTGACCTCAAGGCCGGATTCTATCCAATGATCGACTCGCAGTTTGGAGCCAGCCAAAGGCGCCTCAGATGTCTCTCCGGCTGTCGGAAACGTCACTTGAGAGAGCAGACCCGCGCAAGGGCGAAACTCTTTAAAAGGGTCTTCCGCATAGATACGGGCCTGTACTGCATGACCGGACGGGCTTAAGACATCGGCAATAGTGGCAAGTTGTGGCAGAGTCCCATCGGCTAGGCGAACCATCCACTCTACAAGATCGACCCCGTAGACTTCCTCTGTTACGCCATGCTCCACCTGTAGACGCGTGTTCACCTCAAGAAAGTAGAAGCGCTGGGTATCCGCATCGAGGATAAACTCGACCGTGCCCGCACTCCGATAGCTCACTGACTGCAGCAGTCGAGAAGCCACCTCGCCCAGTGACCGGCGAACTGTATCGGGCAGATTTGGCGCCGGAGTCTCTTCTATGACCTTTTGATTGCGACGCTGTGCAGAGCAGTCACGCTCACCCAGCGTAATCGTATTACCTTCACCATCACCAAACACCTGAACTTCGATGTGCCGGGCATTCTCAACGAACTTCTCCAAGAAAAGATCTGCGTTGGCGAAGTTGTTTGCGCTCATTTGCGCTACAGAGTCATAAGCCTTGGTCAGTTCTTCGGAATCCCAGCAAAGCTGCATGCCGATACCTCCGCCTCCAGCAGTGCTTTTGAGAATCACCGGATAACCAATGTCTTCTGCCTCGGAGAGTGCTTCTTCTACCCCACTCAACACGCCAGTGCCCGGCAACAGTGGAACGTCCTGCAACTCCGCAAGCTTCCTGGCGTGGTGCTTCAGCCCGAAAGCCTCGATCTGGGTCGCTGTCGGCCCAAGGAATTCAAGCTTATTGGCGGCACATTCAGACACAAAATCGGTATTCTCGCTGAGGAACCCATATCCGGGATGTACAGCATCAGCTGAGGACTGCTGGGCAACTTCGAACAGCTTACCCTGATCGAGATAGGTCTCACGAGCAGTCCCTTCACCCAGGGAGTAAGCTTCGTCAGCCTGGCGAACATGAAGAGACTCACGGTCCGCTTCCGCATACACAGCAACGGAACTAATTCCCAATTCCTTTAATGTGCGGATGATACGAACAGCAATAGCGCCACGGTTCGCAATAAGTACTTTGTTTATTTTATGAGAAGCTGACGTCATCGTACCTCATTCGCTCAAGATAAAAATCTCAATAGGAGCCGGGTTACTCGCATTGCAGGGACTGTTTAACTGCGGATAGTTGCTGCCAAGCACGAGGACATCAGAGCCGCCGTCAATACGGTCCCCACACATTATCTCCTGGTCAGTAAAGATCTTGAACATTGCGTACTACTCGTGGTTACACCGTCTACACCGATCACAAATGCTCAGACAAAAGCATCAGCGATCACGCCATCTCCCGGGCTTTTGTCCCGCCGTGTAACCTGCAAACGCAATCTTTTTCGTCGCGTCGATCGAGGTCGCTGACTCTCGGACCAGTCGCGCGCCATTTGGCGCCGGAACCCTAGTCAGCTATTCTGATTCTCTGCACAGGAAGATCCTGTAGCCCAAAATCTCATTCAGTCCTGTGCGTCGGTTTTCTCCCCTGACCTCACAAAGCGTGAGAGATCCAGACCAACTGCCTCCTCTGTCGCCGAGGGCGGGTGGATGAGTTCATCAAGACGCTGACGCGCAGACAAAAACTCCGGCTGTAAAAACTGCGCCGGAGAACGCGGTCTTGGAACCGGAACCTCTATCACCTCGTTGACCCGGCCCGGATTGGCATCAAGGACCAGAATGCGGTCTGCCAGATATATTGCCTCATCCAGATCATGAGTGATAAACAGAACCGTAATATCAATATGCCGCCATATCTCGAGCAAATAGGATTGCATTTTTGATCGCGTTTGTGCGTCTAGGGCCCCAAAGGGCTCATCCATCAGCAAGATGCGCGGCTTTGCCGCAAGCGCTCTGGCAATCGCGACTCTTTGCTTCATGCCCCCAGACAGTTCATCCGGGTAGACGTCAGCAAATTTTTCCAGTCCAACAAGCTGAATCCATTCAAGCGCTTCGCGACTTGCCTCAGCATCATCAAGCCCCTGATTGCGTAATCCAAACATTACGTTTTTTTTAACGGTGAGCCATGGAAACAGCGTATATCCCTGGAATACCATGCCACGGTCAGGTCCCGGGGTATCGACAGGGTGTCCTGCCAAAAGCATCTCCCCTGTGGAAGCAGATTCCAGCCCAGCCAGAATTCTGATAAGAGTAGACTTGCCGCAGCCGGAGGGGCCGATAACCGTCACGAACTCGCGTCGATGGACACGAAAATTCACTCCCTCCAGCGCTGTCACCGGACCGTTTACAGATTCAAAGGTTTTGCCAAGTTCGGAGACCTCAAGGATCACATCGCGTCGCTTCAATTCGTCAAAGCGGGCCTTGACTGTCTCACTCTGGGCGAGATAACTCGGCAATTTCATGTTGGCCATGTTCAACTGATCACTCTGACTTCAAGCTTTGTTGCTCGCCCGTTCCCAGGGAAAGAGCATTTTGCCCAGCTTCGCGAGTACGACGTCAGACAGCAGCCCAATAATGCCGATCATAATGATCGCGGCGAATACATTGTCGAAATTCTGATACCGTGCCTGCTGTGTAATGAACCAGGTTATACCCGAACTGGTACCGATGAGTTCCGCAACAATCAGATAGGTCCAGGCCCAGCCCAGCAGAATCCGCTGATCTCGATACAGCTGAGGAAGGATGCCGGGGATGACAACCTTGAACAAGAGCTGCCTGCGGTTTGCTCCGAGGGTAAGCGCCGCTTCCAGCAGCGAAATGTCGAGCTGCCTGGTTGTATTGGCGACAACCAGAACCTGTTGGAAAAAAGTCCCTATAAAGATGATGGCGATTTTGGGCCCGTCATAAATACCCAGTATTGCAACCGCTAGAGCGCCGAAAGCCGGCGCGGGCAGATACCGGAAGAATTCAACGAACGGCTCCTGGATTCTCGACACGGCCGCGAAAGTGCCGCATAGAATGCCCATTGGGACGCCGACAACAGACGACAACATAAAGCCCCAGAAGATAATCTGGATGCTGTGCCAAAGGCTCTGATGGAGCCATTGCTCACTGCGCCGCTGTGGCTCTGTAGTGAAAGAAGTATAAAACGCAACTGCCACTTCGTGTGGCGCGGGCAAATAAACCGGATTCGCGCGCACACCATAAGGAAGACTTCCCCCCGCAGCTCGCTGGCGTTCAAGCTCCTCGTCGAACGCAGCGCGCTCTATCTGCATCCCCTCTTGAAAATAACTGACAGAGCCGGGCTCCGTGATTTCGATGTTGGGATGCCAGATAAACGGCGTGTAACTTACTGCAGCCCACAACAAGAGAGGTAAGAGAAACGACAGGGCGGTTAGCGCTCTCTCTCGTTTTGTTGACAGCGCTATCCGGGGAGCCAACCAGGCAGAAGAATTCACAATTCGCGCCGGCAACTCAGACTACAGACCCAGGGTTAAACTTGCATCGATATAGGCATCGAGATTCTGGGGCTCGCGATAGACGTCATACTTGCGATTGAATTCATCGGAGATCCGCGACGAACCAACTAGGGAGTCGAATCCTTCGGTCTGCTTAAAATACCCTTTAGCTTCTTCCAGAGTCAGCAGCTTGGTGCCCGCGAGCAGCGGCGCGTATTGGTCAGGAGTAAGTCCCACCCGCGCTGCCATTATGGAGACAGCATCTGCCTCGGTAGCCGGATCGAGAATGTAATCCACCACCCGATACCAGACTTCAACCACCTTGCCCCAGTCTTCCCGATTGGCGTTAAGACTCGTCGGTGAGACCGCCAGAACATCGTAGATTAATCCCGGCTGATCGCCGGACGTATAAATCGCGGTAGATCCGGGAACCCTGCTTAGACTCTGGCCGGAGTTTGGCTGCCACGCCACAATTGCGTCAACATCACCGGACGCGAGTACCTGAGGAGCCTCATTGGTCGGGATGTTAACTAGTTCAACATCAGACTCCGTGAGACCAACGCTTTCCAGCGCATCAAGAAGCAAAAGGTGACCGACAAATCCGATCTCGACGCCGACTCGTTTGCCCTTTAAGTCGCCGACGGACTGAATACCCGGGGCAGCCACGACCATGTCGTTACCGTTGCTGTAGTCGCCCACCAAAATCATTACTGCCTGAGCGCCGGTAGAACCGGTCACCAGTGTGTCACCATTGGTCATCGTTACTGCGTCGAGCTGTCCGGCGGCAAACGCCTCCATCGAGGCGGCGTAATCAAACCACTCAAACTCCACCTCCAGCCCCGCCTCAGCAAACCACTGCTTTTCAACAGCAACTTCCCATGCTACCCAGCCGGGCCAGTCACTGTAGCCGACGACCAGTGGCCTGGCAGATAATGATGCGGTCAAAGTCGCGCCAACCAAGGCTAAGCAAATATGGAGTAATCGCGATTTAAGTAAGTAAAGTACCATGTCAGACTCTCTAAGATTATAATGTCTGAGCTCCATGCAACCGTCATGCCAGAGCAGCCTATTACCCTGTGTTGCACAGTTTTAGGGCTCAAAGGATGCATTTAGGTGCTTGCAGTCCGGTTAAAAATGTTCCATCTTGGTGCGGTTTATTGTGGCTACGCCTGCGAAGCTTCAGGTTTCAGTTGAATGCTCTTAAGCCATTGAGTTAAATAGTATAATTGTCGAGCAAAAAACGCTGCACAACATATGGTGCACCGAATTGGTGAACACAAACCTGCAGCAACTTGGCGGTTTTCTTGCATGTTCCTCTGGATTGAAATAGACATTTGACGGAATCACTCGGAGAAGTTTGGTATGACCGATTTAATTCACGGTAACACGGATGAACTGGCGCGGGCCTCAGCAACCTGGACGGCGCGCGAGTGGTTGTGGGCACTGCCGCAACCCGTGCTGGTTCTGGGCACAACTGTCCTGATGGCCGCAATGGTGGCGAGCGACTGGGCGCACCGCGAGTTGTTCGCTGCGATCATGATAGTCCTTCCGATCCCCTTAATGATCGTCGCCGAACGGATATGGACTAAGCGTACCGACTGGCTACTTGAACCAAAAGAAATGATCGAGGATGCAGGATGGCTCGCCGCCGCTGGCCTGCTTTTCATCCCTCTGTACAGCGATTTCTATCAAACTCCAATTTCTGACGGCTTCAAGGCGATTCGCGATCTGTCCCCGTTGGGCCTTTCACTTGAGCCCACATCTGTGGTGGGGCTCTTGGGCAGCGCATTGGTTATCATGCTGATATCCACGTTTATTTACTACTGGCTTCATCGGATTCAACACGAAACTCTGTTCTGGTGGAGGATGCATGCTACACATCATCACATTACAAAAATGGGCTGCATGCGAGGTGACCGAACCCATCCGCTCGAATACATAACCCTAATGCTTGGAACTCCAATAGCGCTCGCACTGCTTGGCGCGGGAGATGGCGTATTGGCGGTGATTGGTTCCTTTCGTATCTGGACTGGAACCCTGAACCACGCCAACTTACCTTTGAAGTCATTGCCGGTTTATGACTGGGTTTTCGCTACAGCACAGCAACATCACGTTCATCACGCGTACGAACGCAGTCAGTCAGACTCAAATTACGGGTGCAACCTTATCCTATGGGATCGGGTGTTTGGTACTTACTGTGCGGATGCGTCAGAAGGGCAAATAGGCGCAGGCAAGTGCGTCCCGCTCTCGATCAAGGACCAACTCGCTCTGGCTTTTTATTCTGACGATAGACTTAAAAGTCTGTGAGGAGCGGGCCGGGCACACGATTGCACAAGTTAAAATGCCGCTGGATAAAGTTGCAGCCAGCTTGCTACAAAGCATCCCATTCGTCCCAGGCCAAAGAGCGACCGGGATAGACGACTTTAGACATCGGCCAGTAAGACGATATCCAGTTTTGGGCCCAACTGTAGAGCTCTGCATCAAACCCGGCCTCAAATTCCGTTTGTGTAACCCACATCACCACCTCCGCGTCAAACGCGGGTCTACTGGAAGGGCGAATATACAAGCAACCACGCTCGCGAGTGCCGTCAGACGTAAGGACCGCGTAGGCGAATGAGCGCCGCTCGTTAAAGCGTGCCTGCTCAGCAAGCATATCCGCCATAGCAGCCTCGTGATCGATATCCTCTCGAGGCCAGTCCGTGCTTCGGGTAAATGTGGCCTGCAAGTGAGCTATTGAAGACATATAAGCTTCGTAGTCCTGTTCAACAACATCCGGCCCTAGCGGCACTAGCTTGAAGGAATCCGTCTCCACCAAGACCGGCACCTCAAAGTCATTGGGCACTAACAAAGCGCTGTCGGACCCGTCTTCTTCAGACTTTTTTGCTCTGAGAAAGCTGGCGTAACCTTCAGTCATGGCGCGCGCACAGTCCCCCGGCGTCACCCGCAGCCCGTTTTCGCGGCGACAGGGTCCGGACATGACTTCCGGCATATTTTCTTCAACCCATTGCCGGGCTTCATAGTAGATTGGTTGATCGTTGGAACTGGTCCTCACGTCAACGATATTTTCGCCATCGAATGACAAATGGAATGTGTCTGTCACATTGAACCCCGTCTCGAGAGCGAGAACCGGATCATCCTGCACCGTAATGGCGCAATCAATTTGATCGCTCGCCACAGGCGTGCAGGGTGGGCGTTCCATCACGAGGTAATTGCCGCCTTCAGCCCACCCCTGATAGTCCAGCAGTCTGGCCTGTGCGTCTCCCGCTGTGTTCAGGATAGGACGTAACTGCTCGGCCTCAAATGAATAGAACGCATCAATCATTGATTCGGCTTTTTGCAACTGCGTAGCCAAAGTGTTGTCGGGGTCCAACTCTCGTGAACAACCCATCAGGGCTGAAAAAAAGCAACCAGAGATCAGAAACCGGGGAATCGCGTAAGCAGACCAATTCGACATATCATTCGCTCCAAAACTGTCATCACAGGATGAGGACGGTGTGGCCAAACCGGATGCTGCTCACACTCGAAGGCGCACAAGGCTTTGGCCAGTTGTCATCGACTCAGTCTCTATACCTGCAAGGTTTATACCGAAGAGCCAGTGGCTGAATGGTGAAGGATAAGGACGCCAGTCCCGCACCGTGCTATCGGTTGTGAGAACCATCACAGAGTGGCACGTTCTCTGTTTTTTTGCAGCCGCAAAAGTACACCTTCTTTGAATCTTCTGCCTTAAAAGCGACTGGCGTGAACTCAGTTCCCTTGTGCGATCCATCGCAGAAAGGTTGATTGGTGCTTTTACCGCAGGCGCACCAGAAGTAGGTTTTACCTGCCTCGCATTCGACTGCGTAAGGCGCGTTTTGAGGGCTGACTGCGTCCGACATAATTTCTCCTGTGATAACAATGACTCCAACGTGCATTGATGAGGCAGCTGCCTACTATAACGTCTGCATTCAGCATCAAACAAGTGCAACAAATAAACGCGCTGGAAAAATGGTGTTTCTGTGTTGCGCCAAAGCCCCACTCGCTTGCGCCCCTGTCGCGACACCTTTTTTGCACCGAAACAGATAATTAAAAGCTGATCTCGCCACAAGAATGAGCAAGGTAGGTTGCCGCCCATGCTTTCAAGGCATAAGACAAACTGATTTGTTAACCAGAGCAAACTAACGGGAAGCTCAATAATGGATAACTTTGTCATGGTGACCCTGCCGCAAAGATCTGTCATCGGCACTGAGCTATCTAGAGGATCATATCGTATTGAGCAGCTAGCACTGCTGATGACTTGAGCGTACAAATCCAGGGCAAAAAAAAGCCCGCTGAATGCGGGCTTTTCGAGAGAACGGAGCCTACAGTGAGTAGGACAAGCCAAGAAACAGAGTTCTGCCCCGAGGGCCAACCGGCCATGCAGTCTGCGTGGAGAAAGGCTCTTCGTCCCACAGGTTATTGATACCGCCGAAAAGGCTCAAACCATCATTCCACTGATAGCGAGCGTTCAGGTCAGAAATAAGGACATTGTGGAAGAATCCCGCGGAACCATAAAGCGGATCCAGGCCGGCAATACCGCGAACCTCTTCCACCTCAGCAACAGCCTGCTTACCCTGATAGATCGTCTGCAAACCCACTCTGACCGGGCCACGATTCCAGCTCAGACCAAGCGAGCCAAATAGACGCGGCCGCTGAAGTTCCATGATTTCAGGATCAACATCACTTTGGTCGAGTGGATTGAAAAACCGATCAAGGCGCTCCTGCCGTGAACCCTGTAATCTGACGCCAAAGTCATTCTCACCAACTGAGAAGTCGTAGTTTGCGGCGAAGTCCAATCCTCTCGCCTCTAGCTTCGCAAAATTGATTTGCCCGGTTTCGAGGAAGTTCAGTCCGCCATCCGCTCGGCGCGTAAAAGCGTTACAGAAACCTAGATTTGGGTAGGAAGCAGAGTCGAAACAACCCTCAAGGATATCACCAGAATCGACCGCAGAAATAGCGTCCGTAATTTCTACGTCCCAATAGTCCACAGTAATGCTAAGACCTTCGACCAACTCGGGTCGGTACACAAATCCAACTGTCACGGTATCCGCAGTCTCGACATCAAGAGCAGGATTACCGCCCGATACACCCGCAAATCGCGCGGTGAGTGGGTTAGTCCATGCGTAGTTACCGCTTGAATCGACGATGGAAGACAAGGGGAGTCCATTCGCTTGAAGCGCTGCTATGCAGTTTGCCTCCCGATTGGCTGTGCCAGCTGCTACGTTATTGGGATCGCACGGGTCGGCATTCGCCGCCACGGTGATGGGTAGTTTGGGGTCGAACAACTCAGATATGTTTGGCGCTCTAACTGCCTGGGATATCGTGCCCCTGAGGCTTAACTCAGAAGTTGGCGCCCAAGTGGCACCGAACTTCCAAGTAGTAGCGTCGCCAAGCGTAGAGTAGTTTGCGACGCGAGCAGCGCCATCGATAGTTAACTCTTCAGCCATTGCTCTGCCGCGTAGTACAGGCAGCCGGAACTCAACAAAGGCATCAGTTACGTCATATTCACCCATCGTGTTGTATTGCTGTGAGTTATCGTAATCGATAAATGTGTAGAGCCAATCGCTAACCTCGTTAACGCTCTGACCGGCAGTGTAAGACGTGCCTTGTGGCATGATACCCAGATCAAGTGGATCGAGAAGGTTAAGGCTTGACTCTTCCCTGTACTCAATGCCCGTTGCATAACCGATCGGTCCATCAAGAAGCCCTGATGCGAACTCAAACTCGCCAACCAATGTTGCGTTAATGACTGTCTGATCAAGCTCAAGAACTCGTTCAAGCGGCATGGTTATGAAGTTCTGCGCTGCGGCACTCGCAGAGTAAGTGCCAAACGGATTGAGCGGCTGACACTGACCGTCGCCGGGTGTAAATGAGTAATATCGGTCACTGCTATACGCGCCGTTTGCATAGCTGTTAGAACCTGCAAAGTAGTCAATCTCATAAGCAGCATTCGGGTTCAGATCAGATCGACAAACAATGTTACCGCTGCTGTCTGTGACGGCGTCAATCGCTGCAAAAGTTCGATCGAGTACTGTGGTGGTGAGATTACTGGTGTTTGTAAATTCACCATGGTTTGCTGATACCTCAAGCACATGCTCAGGTGAAAGCTCCCACTCAAAACCTGCAACGAAACGCATAGTCTCTCGGGTGTATTCGGACGGGTTGTTGTCGCTGAAATCCCATGGATCTTGAGTTAGCAGCAAGCCACCAGTCTGAGCGACGACAGGCTGCAGTTGTGCTGGGATATACGGATTGTCTGCTTGAATAAACAGCGTATCGTAGAACCCATCTCCCTCGGAGAATGTGGTCGACGTTGCTTCTACATACTTGCCTTCGAAGAACACATTGAAAGTGTCGGTAAGATCATAGTTCGCATTTACGTTGATAACAGCACGCTCCGTCTCGGGATAGAGAGTACCGCGATTGCCACTCCCGTTGGCAAGACCACCATCGCCGCCCTGACTCCAAAGGGTACCGAGTACGGTGCCATCCTGATTAACTCGGACAGAACCATCAGGGTTGGTAATCCAGCAACCGGCAAGGTAGCCTACTCGACCACCTTCAGATTCTTGACAGTCGGCAATACCGTTATTGTTGATATCCACGTAAGTCGTGGAGCGACCACCAAAGGTCGGCGCGATTGAGCCGGCTTGTGAGGTCAACCAGAAGGTCGGGTTTTCAACAACAGCCCGTGGCGGTGCATTGGGGTCTGTTGACGGGTTAGCCCTTGGTCCGACCGAAGCGATTCCATTGTCCCTAGCCCAGTCGCGTTCGCCGTATAGAAGACCTGTATCAGTTTCCAAGCTCAAAGAGACCGCAACATTGCCTCGATCGTCATTGAAGTTCATGCCCCAGGTTGCATCAACAACTGTCGTTTGGCCTTGACCGCGCTCAGGAAGGCCCTGCTGTACGTCGACCTGAAAGCCCTCGAAATCATCCCTCAGGATGAAGTTCACCACACCGGTCACCGCGTCTGCACCGTAGATCGCCGAGGCACCACCGGTGGTGACCTCAACACTGCGCACTAGCGCCCGGGGGATGGTTCCTGTATCAACAGCCTGGCTACCACGGAAACCCGCCACGTGTCTGCGGCCGTTGACCAGCGTTAGCGTCCGGTCTCCACCCAAGCCGCGAAGGTTCAGACTGTTCGCACCCGTTGATGAATTCTCTGCAGTGAGTGACGACACCAAGGCAGGAATGTCAGCGACGATGTCGGCGATGTTGATCTCACCAGAGTTTTGAATGTCTTCGGCGCTAAGTGACTGAATCGGAACGGATGACACCAGATTAGGGTCAGCGGGAATTCGCGACCCTGTTACGATAATTTCATCTAGGGTAGCGTCCGACTGGGCGCTGACCGATGTTGGCAGCACCGCAGCACCGGAAAGTGCCAGGCAAACGGCAGTCGTGAGGGCCTTGGGTCTAAAAGTTGAATTTTTCATGTGGGTTCTCGCTCTATTCCAGACAAATGTGCTCTTCGGAACACGCTTTAATCTTTTACCTCAAAACGTTAGCACTATATTGTAACTGCATTTGCGCTCAAATAGACCATAAATTCACCACAACGGTGCAAATTTTGTCCAAATTTGGCGCTTCCGTCGCTACTTTCGCACCTTTATAGGTCCTAAGTTAGGAATAGCAGTATCAATACCTGCACCCTCGGGCCCTACTCTGAAAGCCCTAAACGCAGGCCCAAAGGGCTATGCGGACAATTCACCTTCGAAAAAACACCGCAATCTGCAGAATTCGCCCAAAGCGCCTCAAGATCAGCAGTTTCATGCTCTGGCTGGCACGAAATCGGGCCGTGCTGAATCGCTGACGCGGCAGAATTCATGCTTTTTTTGGCGCAAACGCACTAAGCCGGTACAGCTCGAACCGCTGCTCGGGTGTTGCGGCGCGGCGCGTTTATAAAAATCTCGAGTCCCGCCACCTATTAAGCCGCTCTGCGCGTTTACTAGAAGCAAAAGAATCCGAAGCGCACAACTGCTCGTGACGCAACGCGTGTCATAGATCGCAGCTATGCACTCTAGCCATTCTGGCATCGATATTGCTCAGCAATTCTTGAACCTGCTGCAGATCGAGGAAAAGACTGTCGAAAGAGGGCGACATTTGTCAGTGAGCGGTTCTGACAGCTGCCAGCAACTCAAAAACTTGTCGTCACAAACACAGGCGCCAGAACAAGCATCCTTACTGCCGAATTCAACGTATTCTAGCCATCCAGTCAGTCCAAAGAGCTTGGCTGCACACGTTGAAAAGCTGGGACAACTTGTACTGCCAGCA
>MDTA01208372.1_pt1 | contig 12017 bp, 10 predicted proteins | sample 811151 | NCBI WGS metagenome assembly MDTA01 (sample SAMN05326648, study PRJNA326480) | marine metagenome | isolation source: seawater | place: Indian Ocean: South | collected 2010
CCACCGTGATCCCTCGCATCCCGCAGCATGTCGGCGAGCCATCGTTCATAGCGCTCCGGCGTCGCACCGTGGTAGATGGTCGCCTGTTCTCCACGTCGGGCCGTGTTGTCCCATCCGAGCATCACTCCACGATGCAGCGGATGATGGGGCCGACCCCTTTCAGTGGCCGTCGTGGCGAGCGTGTCGTAGTCGTAGAGTCCACCACGAAAAGCCGGGTCGAGCCCCTTCACCTTGTTCTGTATGTCGGGAACAGTCAGCCCATGTGGCGGGAACTCGACGGCCGCGTCGAACCCGAGCGAGGCGGGATCGTCATCACCATGCTGGACCATGACCAGATGAAGTTCTCCCAGGCCTGCCTTGAGGACCTCATCACGCCAGGTGTCCGTGGCTCGAAGACAGTTGTGCAGCCTGGTCGGGCGATAGACCATGAGCAATCGCTTCCCGTCAACGGTGATGTATCGATCGTCCGACAGCGTGGGCATGAGATCGAGGATGAACCGACGATCGATCTCGGGGGAATGCTGTTGGCCGATGAGGATTTCATCCTCGAGACCATCCCAACGTCGAGTCCAGTTCTCATTCGCCCAGCAGACGCAGAAAGGAAGGGTGGGCGTGCCGCTCGCCAGGACGTTGTCCAGCGGCCTCTCGAGCAGTCGCGTACCGGCGAACCAGTAGTGGTAGTAGCAGAAGCCATGGATACCGTGGCTTGCTGCGAGATCGGCCTGAGCCTGCTGGACCTCCTGAATCCGCAGGTCGTAGTAGCCCAGATCCGCCGGTCTTCTCGGTTGGGCATGGCCCTCGAACATCGGCCGACCACGAGTGACATTCCTCCACTCGGTGAAGCCAGTGCCCCACCAGGCGTCGTTCTCCGGGATCGGGTGGAACTGCGGAAGATAGAAGGCGATTGTTCGGGGACATTCGGACGTCATGAACGGCCCCCGTCGCGACCAGGCACAAGTCCGATCCTGGAAGCAAGTCGAACAAGGGGTGATCTTCGCATGGATTCGAGCTGATCGAGGGCGGTCCGAAGAGCCGTCTCGTACTCCTCCTGGAGCTCCACCCTTCTGACCTGTTCGGCAGCCAGCGCATGCTTGAGCTTCATGAACTCGACCATGGCACATTCGGGATCGTCGAGGAATCCCCAGTTGATGGATGGAAGCGTTCCGTTGGTGGCGATTCCCACGAGATACACGCCTGCATCACCGAACGGACCGAGAGTCTCGATGGACGACTCCCCGCCGTCGAGCCGATGCAGTTGTGGTGAATTGATCGGGGAGTCGTCGCCCAAGGGCATCATCACCGATCCGGTTATGCATCTCTGGGTTCCGAACACCACCTGGTCGAACTCGGCCGAGATGAACGACTGGAATTCGGATCGTTCCATTTCATTGACATGGAAAGGGTTGTCCTCCGGCGAACTCTGCACGTAGGCATTGGTGTCGGGGGTCGACATGATCAGAAGACCATCCGCTCTGAGGACACGTCGTATCTCCGACATGAAACCCGCATGGTCCTGTATGTGCTCGATGGTCTCGTAGCTGACGATGGCGTCGACCGAGTCGTCCTCGAGTGGGATCGACAGGCAGGTTCCCTGGATGAAACGAACGGATTCGCTCCCATGGACTCGTGTGGCCCGATCGACGATCTCCCGATCGAGGTCGACTCCGACGACGCTTCGAGCCGTATCCGACAGAATCCTGCAGCCGTACCCCTCGCCACTGGCGATATCGAGCACATCCAGTCCGCTCACCATCGTTTTCGCGAACAGATAACGATGCAGATGCTCGACCTCGATCTCTCCGCGGACACCGGGAATGAAACGCTCACCGGTGAATTCGGGTGGCGACTCGTCCTGTCCATGTCCGTAGGAGATGTGGTCGGCGTTCTTCATTCGTCCGTGTTCCCGTTCATCACGAGGATGTCGTCCAGTATCGATGCCAACTCCTCTTCCCAGGGTGAAGCGGTCCTGTTGATGACCGCTTCAGTGGACGAGATGTCCAGAACGCTGCTGGCAGGTCTTCTGGCCGGTGTCGGCCACTGCTCGGTCGGGATCGGTTCGATGACGACATCATGATCCAGTATCCCCCTGGTTCGTGCGAGTTCGTGAATACCCCGGGCGAATCCATGCCAGCTCGTCCGCCCTCCGTCGGTCCAATGGTACACACCCGAGGTCGATGCTCCGGCAAGATCCCAAATCGTGGTGGCCAGGCTCGCTGCGGACGTGGGCGTCCCGTGTTGATCGGAGACGACCTGGATTCGATCTCGTTCCCCCATCAACTTCAACATCGTCAGCAGAAAATTATGTCCATGCGAGGAATACAACCACGCGGTTCGCACGATGGTGCCGGTTTCCGGCAACGTATCGAGAACGGCCTGCTCACCAGCACGCTTGGTTCTGCCGTACGCACTGAGTGGAGATGTCTCGTCAGTCGGGAGATAGGGCGCATCTGAACGTCCGTCGAAGACGAAGTCCGTGGAGACATGCACCAATCTCGCCGAATGGACATCACAGGACTCGGCCAGGAGTCTCACCCCATCGGAGTTGATCGCGGCGGCCTCCGGCTCGTTGTCCTCCGCCCCGTCGACATCGGTCCACGCGGCCGCATTGATGACCAGTTCGGGACGAACCGACTCCATCGCGGATGAGATCCCATCCGGCGATGTGATGTCCAGCGAATCGATGGACATCGCATGAACATCGATATGCTGCGGCACGCGTCTCATCAGCTCGGTCGCGAGCTGTCCTCCAGCGCCGGTCAACAGACACCTCACGAAAAGACATCCGCCTGGAGCAGCACCTTGCCTTCACGATCCTTGTCCGTGATCAACGGATCCGTCCCCGGATCGATGGGCCACTCGATTCCGAGCGCTGGATCGTTCCAGAGCAGTGTGCGTTCGTGTTCCTTCGCGTAGTAGTCGGTGCACTTGTATTCGAAGGCGGCCACTTCACTCGTCACGTAGAAGCCGTGGGCGAAGCCGGGAGGAACCCACAGCGATCGCTTGTTCTCGGAGGAGAGGACGACACCCACCCAACGACCGAAGGTATTCGAGGATTTCCTCATGTCCACGCAGACGTCGTAGACCTCGCCCTCGACGACTCTCATCAGCTTTCCCTGGGTGTTCTCGATCTGGTAGTGGAGACCACGCAGAGTGCCCTTCTTGGAGAAGCTGAAATTGTCCTGTACGAACGAGGCATCTATGCCGCATTCGGCGAATCTGGCTGCGTTCCAGGTCTCGATGAAGTAGCCTCGATGGTCCCCGAATACATGTGGCTCGATGATCCGAACGTCCGGAATCGAGGTCTCGACGACTTTCATGCCGGTTCCTGCAGGAGATTCAACAGGTACTGGCCGTACTCGTTCTTTGACAAGGGTTGCGCCAGCTTGTCCAGTTGTTCGTTCGTTATCCATCCGCTTCTCCAAGCGATTTCCTCGGGACATGCGATCTTGAGCCCCTGTCTGGTTTCGATTGTCTCAACAAACTGGGCCGCCTGCAGAAGGCTTTCGTGCGTGCCTGTGTCCAACCAGGCATCTCCTCGGCCCAGCATCTCCACATGCAGCTTCTTGTTCTGCAGATAGACCTCGTTGACGGATGTGATCTCGAGTTCACCCCGACCGGAGGGCTTGACGCCCTTGGCGATCTCCACCACATCGGAGTCGTAGAAATAGAGACCCGTCACGGCGTAGTTGGAACGAGGATTGACGGGTTTCTCCTCGAGGCTGATGGCCTGATTCCCCTCGCCCAGTTCGACTATCCCGAAGGCTTCCGGATTGCCGACTCGATAGGCGAACACGGTGGCGCCGTCGTTTCGGGCGTCGGCTCGTTCAAGACGACTGACCAGATCGTGCCCGAAGTAGATGTTGTCGCCCAGTACAAGAGACGACTGGGAATCCCCGATGAAATCTTCGCCGATCAGGAACGCCTGCGCGAGTCCTTCGGGACGAGGCTGCTCGGCATACGAGAATTCGACACCCCAGTCCTCGCCGGTACCAAGCAGCCGCTTGAAGCAGGGAAGATCATGCGGGGTGCTGATGATCAGGATCTCCCTGATGCCGGAAAGCATCAGGACGGACAGCGGATAGTAGATCATCGGCTTGTCGTAGATGGGCATCAGCTGCTTGCTGACTGCTCTGGTGACCGGATACAACCGTGTCCCGGAGCCACCGGCGAGAATGATTCCCTTGCGTGCTGTCATGTCTTCATCCTCTGCGGCGATTGGCCAAACCATCATTGTATGGTCTATCGAGGCACTCTGGAATACCAAAGCAAAGCCCGATCAAGCTGCATTTCCAGCATCGAATCGCATCGAATTATCAGCACCGTCGGTTTCAATGCCCGGAGAGGATTCGGCGCATCCCGTGGAACGCCTCCGCCAGATGAGGTCCCGGATAGTTGATGCGGGGATGGGTCAGCCAGTGAAACCTCTCGTCCGGAATCGATCCATTCACCAGCCGTGACAATTCCGGCCTCTCTTCCGAGGGCTCGGAAGCCACGACGAGGACGAGATCCGGTTTCAGACGCACCACATCCTCGATCGAAAGCTGCCTCCATCCATCACGGACGATCGCGTTACTCGCTCCGGTCGTGGCGAGCATCTCGTCGAGATAGGTCCCCTGTCCCCAGGCCAGCGGCGGGGCCTGGTCGTTGATGATCAGAATGCGCCGCCCCCGTCCGATCTGCGTGGGATTCATCGAATCATCCAGCTGCCCGGCAAGCGATCTGCACCGAGCCAGTGTCTGATCGAAGATCGGCCCGGAGGAGATGATGGTCGCGGGTAGTTCATCCAGAACACGCTTGATGTCCCCGATACCTTTCAGTGGCCACGCATGCGGGTTCCAGCCGTGCTCTCGGGAAAGATCGAGAAGCGCCGCATCCTGCTCAATGGTGTCGGCCTGTATGAACACATGACTCGGCTGGAGACGGATGATGGCTTCCCAGTTCCGGTCGTGCAGATCACCAACGGCCGGAACATCGGCCTGATCGCGAGTTCGTAGCACACACCAGCTGGAACGACCCACGATGTCATCGCCGAGTCCCGCATCCTCAAGCATGCCCGTGAGCGCGGGACTGAGACTGATGATGCGGAGATCTTGGGTCTGGTCATCGGGTATCTGCGGACGACATCCGACGATCAGAATGGCGAGGAGGATCAACCAGCGATGCATGTGGACAGTATGTCAGAAGACGCAACGGATGCCATGTGCCGAATCGATGTTTCGGTGAACAACGCGTGGTCCCCTTCACTCAGGAACCGGCGATGTCTCGTTTCAGACGATCCGGGAGCCCCTGACCGAGCAGCTGGTTGGCCATGTCGTTGCCTGGGCCGGGCTCCGGCCCGTCGAAGAGCATGTACGCCATTGCCGAAAGCATGTCGCGGTCGTCCGAATCGAGTGTCGAGAGACCTGCATCGTCGATCGATAGATTCCATGTACGTCCCCCATTGGGACTGCTGACGGTGATCGGCAGATCTGTCGACAGACGTTCAAGCCAGGCGACGATCATCCGTATCGAATCCCGATCGCCCTTGTTCATGTCGGCCATGAGGCGACTGGACTCGGGATCGAGATCCGAATCGGTTGAGACCCAGGCCTCGGCTCGTTCACTGGCGGCCACCATGTCCTCGAGAATTCGCAGGAGTGCCTTGTTTCGAGTCAGGGATTCATCCATTGTCATCAACTCCTGGAATTGGTTCCATAATCCTTACCGGGCAGTCTCTCCGGGTCCACGAAGTCATCATAGAGGTTGCTGCAGTGATAGACCCCGCCCGGTGGCGGGTTCATCATCACGAGCTGGAACCGGACGTCCCTGAACACACGGTTGTACATCGGCTTGAACCACCAGGGAATCTGCGTGATCTGCGTGAATACCCCGTTGGTCGTCGTTCGCTTCCATGTCTCAAGGACAATCCGGTTTATCGAATGAGGAATGCTGGGGACAGGCAGACAACTCATGAACACGTCTATGTTCTCGATGCCGCGTTCAGCGAGGATGTCAGGAAGGAACTCGACGCTGGCGCGGGCGATGTCCACATCGGGACACCTTCTCGATGCCAACGCATGCAACTCCTCATCCATCTCGACCGAGAGGAAGGTGCCCTCCGGATGCATCCGACGTTGGACCATCTCCGTCAACGGACCTGTTCCTGCGCCAAGCTCGACGATTGTCTGGGGTCGGCTGGAGTCCAGATCGCGGCACATCGCCCGGCAAAGCCACCTGCTCGACGGAGTCAGACTCGCGATCTTGGTCCCATGTTTCATGAACTTGCGTATCCAGACTGTCCGTTCCTTGATTCGACTCACGTTTAAAGGGCTTTCATGGGGCTTCAAGGGCAGGTCTTCTGAAACAGGATGGTACGCGTATAGACGATGATCACAAGCCATCCAGATATTTCAATCGGAATAATAGCGTCCTATCACTGCCTAAACGGAATTCCTCATTCTTCCATCCTTCATATGGAACTCAGGATGAACCGCCACGTATTCACTCAACGCCGCGGATTGGTCCTCCCCCTCGGGACGCGTATGTCCCGGAACCTTCCGCATTCATGAGGAATTCTTGAATGATGCATTCAATGCTGCGCCACGGAATCACCTGTGGCATGATCTTCTCATTCGGCGTGCCGGCCATGGCCGCCGTCGACTCAATCTCAATCACATCCACCAGTAGCTGGTCCACCGGCTTCAATGGTGAAATACGGTTTACGAACGATGGACCTGAAACAATCGAGGGATGGTCGCTGACCATCGACGATGGTCCCGATTTCAACTCTGCATGGAACTGCCAGTGGTCGTCCGATTCGTCCGGGAACAGATTCGCGGACGCGGGCTGGAACAGCACGTTGGCTCCGGGCCAATCGATCACGATCGGATACGGCGCGGATGGATCTCTCGAGGGCACAACCGGTTCCGCCGTGTTCAATGGTGTGCCGATCGAGATTCGATATCCCGGTCTCGAAGACGGCGATTCGCCGGTGGATGGGATAGTGGATCCGGTCGAGCAGATCGTCGAGGAGATCGAAGACTTCTCCACGTCCGGTTCGGATGACTCGGCTGCCGGCACGGTCGATTCGATCCTGGTCCGGGTCACCAGCAGCTGGTCCGGTGGATTCAATGGTGAAATCCAGTTCACCAACGTTGGAACGGAGCCAATCGACGGTTGGACGCTCGTGATCGAGAATGGTCCTGCCATCAACTCGGCCTGGAACTGCCAATGGACTTCCGATGGAATCCTGGATCAGTTCGACGATGAGGGGTGGAACGGTTCGATTCCCCCGGGTGGAGGCATCGTCATCGGCTACGGCGCCGATGGTTCCCTTCAGGAAAGCATCACCTCGGCCTCATTCAACGGAATGCCCGTGGAGGTGTCCTATGCGGGATCCGACATGGATGATCCACAGGATGACGATGAACAGCAGGACGAAAACGATGAACAGCAGGATGAGGACGGCTCTGATGACGCTTCCGAAGGGAATGATGATTCAAGCGACGATTCGGACGACGGTCAGGAATCGGGAGGCGATTCTGATACCTGTGAAGGCGATATCGATGGCAATGGTTCCGTTGATGTAGACGACATGCTGGCGCTCCTCAACAGCTGGGGACCATGCAGTGGCTGTGCCGCCGACTTCGATGCGAGTGGTGAAGTCGAGGTCAACGACATGCTCGCTTTGCTGGCCGCCTGGGGCGTGTGCCCGATCGAGGGTCCCGAGGGCACCGACAAGAGAATCGTCGCCTACTACATCGAATGGGGCATCTATGGACGGGACTACCAGCCCGCCGACATGCCACTCGATCAGATCACCCACGTGAACTACGCGTTCGCGAACATTGGCGACGATGGCCGTATAGCGATCGGGGATCCATATGCCGCGATCGACAAGTCGTACCCCGGCGACACGTGGGATCAGCCCTATCGTGGCACCTACAACCAGTTGAACAACGTTCTTCGAGCCCAGTATCCACACATCAAGACACTCATCTCCGTGGGTGGATGGACATGGTCCGGCAAGTTCTCGGATGTCGCGCTCACCCAGGAATCCCGTGATCGATTCTCGGAATCGTGCGTCGACTTCATCAGGACCTACAACTTCGATGGCGTGGACATCGACTGGGAATATCCCGTGTGCTGCGGACTTTCCAGCAACACGTATCGCCCCGAGGATCGTGGCAACTACACCCTGCTCATGGAGTCGCTTCGCGATCATCTCGATCAGGCTTCCAGTGAGGATGGTCGCGACTATCTTCTTACGATCGCCTCGGCTGGTGGTGTCGACAAGCTCGTCAACTACGAACTCGCCCAGATCGCCAGCCACCTGGACTGGGTCAACACCATGTCCTACGACTTCATGGGCGCCTGGGATCTGAGTCTCACTGGACACCACAGCGCGCTCTACGCCAATCCCGCAAATCCCTCGCCAAGCGCCAACGTCCGCGAGGACTACAACGCCGATGGATCCGTGCAACCCTGGCTTGACGCCGGTGTGCCGGCGGACAAGATCGTCATGGGCGTCCCCTTCTATGGACGAGCCTGGGGTGGAGTCGATCCGACAGGCAATGGTCTTTTCCAGTCCGCCTCGCTCGTTCCTTCGGGTACGTGGGATGACTGGTCCAGCGGCGCCACCGGAATCAACGACTACACCCAGATCAAGGCACTGCTCGCTACAGGGCAGTACACCCGCTACTGGGACGATGTCTCCAAGGTGCCATGGGCCTGGAGCCCGACCGCTCAGGGAGGTCACTTCATCTCCTATGACGATCCCGAGTCGATGCAGCTCAAGATGGACTACATCAACGAGAAAGGCCTCGGTGGAGCCATGTTCTGGGAGATCACCGGTGATCGAGAGAATGAACTGCTCGATGTGATTCATCAGGCCATCGGGAACTGACCGCACAGGACTTCACGAGTCCGAAACAATCCGTCGAATCGGGCGCCGCAGGACGCGGGCTCGATTCGGCGGATGTTTTTTTTGAACTGTGGTGATCGAAGGAGAACCGATATCATTCAACAGAACCCCCCTCGGCCGATGTGATTGTCGGCTCGCACCCATTCTTCCACAGCGAACGGCTGGAGTTGAACTTGAAGAAGATACCGGTCACCGTGATCCTCCCAGTCAAGAATGACGCGAAGGCCCTTCCGCAGGCCCTTGAGAAGCTCGGTCGATTCCAGAAGGTCGTGGTGGTCGATTCCGACAGCAAGGACGGCACCGATGAGGTGGCTGCCGCATATGGTGCGGAATACGTCATCTTCAGATGGAATGGACAACCACCGAAGAAGCGGTCCTGGTATCTCGACAATCATGACATCGAGACGGACTGGGTTCTGTTTCTCGATGCGGATGAGATCGTCAGCGACGCCTTCTGCGATGAGGTGGAGAATTCAATAGCCAAGCATGATCATGTCGGCTTCTGGATGACCTTCCACAACTGGTTCATGGGAAAGTGGCTTCGTCATGGGGATCCGTTCTCGAAGCTGGCCCTTTTCAAGCATGCATACGGTCGATACGAGCGGGTTGCGGACGATGGATGGACCAACATCGACGTCGAGGTGCATGAACATCCCGTCCTGGACGGCACGCTCGGGAGAATCCATTCACCGGTTGCCCACGATGAACGTCGTGGCATGGATTCCTACATAGGAAAGCACAACGAATACTCCACCTGGGAAGCCAATCGATACATGGCACTGTGCCCTGAAGGTTCGGGCGAATGGAATCTGATGACGTCGCGTCAGCAGTTCAAGTACAGACACGTTGACAAATGGTGGTTCGCAACGGCCTATTTCATGATTTCCTTCTTCGCCAAGCGAGGTTTCCTCGATGGACGATCGGGTCTGGTGTTCGCTTCATTGAAACGCGAGTACTACAGTCATATCCGGTTGAAGATCCTCGAGATGCGCAAGAACAAGCAGGCGCCCGACATCGACAGCTCGTCCTCCGAAGCGGTGAGGAGTCCGATGGACAGGGACATCCCCGTCACGCTGATCATCCCCGTCAAGAACGAGGCGAAGAACCTTGCCAGCTGCATGGATCGTGTCGGTCGCTTTCAGGATGTCGTCGTCGTCGACTCGGGGAGCACCGATGCAACCCTCGATATCGCCAGGGAGTATGGGGCCACCTGCATACAATTCGAATGGAACGGTCATTTTCCGAAGAAGCGCAACTGGTATCTGGACAACCATGAGATCAAGACCGATTGGGTTCTCTTTCTCGATGCCGATGAACTCATCAACGACGCGTTCTGTGAAGAGGTGAAGAAGGCCGTCACTTCGGGCAATCATGTGGGCTACTGGCTCAACTTCCACAATTGGTTCCAGGGAAAGTTCCTTAGACATGGTGATCCGTTCTCGAAGCTCGCCCTGTTCCGACCCGATGCAGGCAGGTATGAACGCATCGACGACGAACAATGGAGTGGCCTGGACATGGAGATCCACGAGCATCCGGTCCTCGATGGCTCGGTGGGTGCGATCAGTGCTCCAATCGACCACAACGACAGGCGTGGCCTCGATTCCTACATTCGAAAGCACAACGAATATTCGACGTGGGAGGCTCGACGCCATCTGGCCATGAATCCGCATGATGCCGATTCATGGAAGGCGCTGACAAGGCGACAGAGATTCAAGTACAAGCATGTCGAGAAATGGTGGTTCAAGTGGTTGTACTTCCTGCTGTGCTACGTGCTCAAGCTGGGCGTACTCGATGGTCGTTCGGGCTTCGTGTTCGCCTCACTGAAGCGACACTACTACGGACACATCAGATTGAAGGTGAATGAGTTCAGGGAAGGTGTGCCGGACAGCCGGAGCATCCATGATTCCTGAGGCCGACTGATTGGCGACCATTCAGGATGCGACGGTGGCCAGCCAGCCTTCACGCCCGGGGATCGTCCTCGGCTCGATCGAGTGCGTCGGAAGATTCGAGGCATCCGTCATCAATTCACCAAGCGGGACGACGGTTCTGCCGCTGGCGACGACCTCATCGAGAAATGATTCGAACATGGTGGATTTCGACATCCCCTCGGCTTCCGCGTGAATGGTCAGGACCTCGTCACGATCGGCTCTCATGGAATCCATCAGAAACCGGTTGTAGTCGGCATCGGCGACCTCCCCGGCGACCTCGTCCCATGTTGGCAGCGTGACCGGTATCTGTGGCTGTTCGAGCGTCTGTCCATCTGTCACGGGCAGGAACGCGCCACATTGCCCCCGGCAATCACTGTTGTAGCGAAAGGGGAAGCTCCGCTTCACTCGAAGCACTTCATCCGTGCATCTCCAGCCGGGAACGGCGGAACAATCGGGTGAACGACCGATGATCCCGCCCAGGCAATCGAACGCCATTCTGATCTGCTCATCGAGTCCCGAGGGGCCCAGGGTCTCCACCTTCATCTGCCAGAGATGGTGGTCCCATGCGTGTACGCCGATCTCGTGGCCTTGATCGGAGGCGAGACGTATGGTCGACGACAATCTCTTCCCGATTCGTGGCCCGGGCCATAGCGTCCCACGAAGGAGGATGCTCCATCCATAGAGGTTTCCAGCCCGTGTTCGCAGCATCTTCCGAAGGAAGGTCGGTCGAAGAAGGCGAAACAGGTGTCGGCCCATGTTGTCCGGTCCGACCGTGAAGAAGAAGGTCGCCTTGATGTTCCTGTCCGAGAGAATTCGACACAGTTCGGGAACACCATCGCGTGTTCCACGGAACGTATCGACATCGATTCGTAGACCCAGTCGATTGGACACGCAACTCACCGGCTGCTGGCCGTCTCCGTCTGGGGCGACTCGACACCATGTCGCTCAGCCCAATCGCGGAGGAACCAGTCCAGAGTCCTCGCCACCGATTCACGGGTCTTGACCTGCGGACGCCAACCGACGTATCGAAGAGCGTTGCGGATGCTCGGGCGACGATGCTTCACATCCTCATAGCCCTTGCCGTAGTAGGTGCTGCTCTCGATTTCCCGGAAGCCGGCGAACGGCGGGAAGTGGCTTCGCAAGGGATGTGCCTCGAATTCCTCCACGAGCATCTCGGCCAGTTCACG
>MDTA01058618.1_pt1 | contig 12016 bp, 12 predicted proteins | sample 811151 | NCBI WGS metagenome assembly MDTA01 (sample SAMN05326648, study PRJNA326480) | marine metagenome | isolation source: seawater | place: Indian Ocean: South | collected 2010
TATATCCTGTCCACCAGCCAACTACAGCCATAGCAGCCCCGGCCTGCATTGATTTTCCTTCATTTTTTCCAATTTGCTCAATTCTTAAAGCGTCCACAGTGATATCTTGAGTCGCTGAAGCAATTGCAATTATCAAACCAACTGTTATCACTAATGCAAGATTAGCTGTGGGATCTACTAGATTCCAGCAAATCAAACTTAGCAAAATAACAAGCTGCATAACTATTATCCAACCACGACGATGCCCAACTTTGTTGGTTAACCAAGGAATACGAATTCTATCAATTAATGGAGCCCACAAGTAATTAAATGCATAAACAGCAAATATTAAACCAGCCCAACCTATTGTGCTTCGACTGAGACCATCTTCTTTTAGCCAGAGACTTAAACTGCTTCCAATAAGAACCCACGGAAAACCACTTATAATGCCCAGTAATAAAATACGCAGCATTCTTATGTCAAAATAAACTTTAAAAGAATCTTTAAAAGATTGTTTTTGGTAAATTTCCATTACCAATACTATAGATCAATTTATGATCTCCAGAAAGATGGTAAAAACAACACTAAAACCGCAAAAATTTCTAACCTACCTAGCAACATTCCAAAAGAAAGTATCCATTTCGAAATATTTGATACCTCTCCAAAATTCCCGTTTGGACCTATCATCTCGCCCAGGCCTGGCCCAACATTAGATATAGAGGTCGCAGCTCCAGAAATGGCAGATAAGAAATCTAGCCCAGTGATAGACAGCAGGATAGCTATTATCAAAAACAGAAACAAATATGAAAAAATAAAAATTATCACTGAACTGATAAAATTATCTTCTATTTTTTCATTATTATAATTGATTACAAGAATTCTGTTAGGATGAATTAATTTTTTTATTTGATTTTTTATAAAAAGAAATAGTATTTGTATTCTAAACACTTTAATTCCACATGTTGTTGATCCAGCACATCCACCAATAAACATCAAAAAAATAAAGAATATCAAAGGAAATTCTCCCCAAAGTCCAAAATCATCAGTTACATAACCTGTTCCTGAAAGAATTGAAAGAACATTAAAAGAGGAAATTCGCAAATTGTCTAAAAGAGAATTATCGATGTTATTTAAAAAAAGATAAGCAAACATTATTAAAACTGAAAGCAAAACTAAGTAAATAAATCCTCTAATTTGAACATCTTGAAAAAAAATTTTTCTGTTTCCTTTTATGAATTTTAAATAGGCAATAAAAGGTATACTTCCCAAAACAATGAATACTGTAGCTGTAATTTCAATTCCAGGATTTTTAAAATACCCAATCGACTCATTATGCGTTGAGAACCCACCAGTAGCCAATGTTGTAAAAGAGTGGGCAATACTGTCAAATATATTCATTCCTTGAAACCAATATATTAATCCGCATGCAAAAGTTAAAATTAAATAAATCGAAATTATCATAGTAGCTACCTCTACAGTTTTGGGTAAGATTTTTTCTGTTCCAGATGAGTCAGTTTTAAAAACTTGCATACCACCAACTTTTAAAAGTGGCAAAACAGTTGTAGCCATGACTATTATTCCAACGCCCCCTAGCCATTGCATGATTGCTCTCCAAATTAAAATACTTTTTGGAGAGGTTTCTAAATCTAGAATTACAGTTGATCCTGTGGTTGTTATTCCCGACATACTTTCGAAGAATGCATCGCTAAAAGATAATTTTAAACTTGATAGCATAAAGGGTAAACTACCAAATGTCGCAATACTGACCCACGCAAGCACAGAAAATAAAAAAGCTTGTTGAAGATTCAGCTGATTATCCTTTTTAAGATTTATTAGTATAGTCAAAATTCCAATAAAAATTGTGACTATAGAGGAAGATAGAAAACTATTATTATTTTCATTGTAAATTAACTGTATTCCGTAAGGTATCATCATAAAAATACCCAAAATCACCAAAAGAATACCCGTAATAAAAAAAACAGTTTTATTTGATCCCATTAAATTTCAGACAATATTTAAATAGTAGTAAAATTCAACTTATTCCAATGTAATTATAACTGTATTTTATGCGAAAAATTTTATAAACCTTATTAATGCTAGAGTCTAGCTTGATTCAATCCACATCATCATGGCCTTTTGTTGAGGTGCGCAAGCTTTTAAAGGATAGAAAATCTCTTATCGAGAAGAAAAGCAAAATAATATTTCAAACAGGATATGGTCATAGTGGATTACCTCATATAGGAACTTTCGGAGAAGTTTCTAGAACCTGCATGATGATTAATGCTTTAAATCATATTCGAAAAATTGAAACCGAACTAATAACTTTTTCTGATGACATGGATGGGTTAAGAAAGGTTCCAGAAAATATACCAAACCCTGAAATATTACGTGACAACTTAGGAAGACCTCTTACCAGCATTCCTGACCCATTTAAAAAATACAAAAGTTTTGGTGAACATAATAATAGTCTACTGATAGAGTTTCTAAAAAAATTTAAGTTTAATTTTATTTTTAAAAGCTCTACTGAAAATTATAAAAAAGGTATATTCAATAATGGAATTATAAGAGTCCTAGAAAAGTACGATGAAATTATGAATATAATATTGCCTACACTAAGAAGTGAAAGAAGAAAAACGTATAGTCCATTTTTACCAATATGCCCGCAAACAGGAAAAGTTTTAGAAATTCCAATTATTGAAATTGATAAAAAAAAAAGCCAAGTAATCTTTGATAATAATGGAAAAAAAATTAAAATTGACATTTTAAATGGAGGATGCAAACTTCAATGGAAAGTTGATTGGGCCATGAGGTGGTTTGCATTTGATGTTGATTTTGAAATGTATGGAAAAGATTTAACTGAAAGTGCAATTATATCGAGTAAAGTTTGTAATGTGTTAGGAAAAAAACCGCCAAGTGGTTTTGCTTACGAGTTATTTTTAGATGAGAAGGGTGAAAAAATATCCAAGTCAAAAGGAAACGGAATTACAATTGAACAATGGTTAAGATACGCATCTCCAGAAAGTTTATCTTTATACATGTACCAAAATCCTAAAAGAGCCAAAAAACTTTATCCCGAAGTTGTCCCAAAGGCTGTTGATGAATATCTTTCATACGTCGAAAAATACCCTATTCAAAAACCAAACGAGAAAATTTTAAATCCAGTTTGGCATGTTCATAACGGATCTCCACCAAAAGAAAAAATAGTCATGCCATTTTCAATGCTTCTAAATATTGTTGGATCTAGTAATGCAAAATCTAAAGATGTTTTATGGAAATTTATTAAAAAATTTCATAAAGAAATAGATCCAAAAACTCATAAAATTTTAGACGAACTAACTAATTATGCTATAAATTATTTCTTAGATGAGGTCGAGCCAAAGAAAAAATTTAAAAAACCAAGCCTAAGCGAAAAAAAAGCACTAGAAAACCTTATCATTAAATTAAAAAAGGTTTCTCAAAGCACTCCGGCAGAAGAAATTCAAACTATGATTTATTCAACTGGAAAAGAAAATGGTTACAAGGATAATTTGCGCAATTGGTTTAAATTGATCTATCAGGTAACCTTTGGAGAGGAAAATGGCCCAAGAATGGGTTTTTTTATTAGTTTTTTTGGTGTTAAAGAGACAATTGATTTAATGGAAAAAAAGTTGAAAATATAGATTTAATGTTTTCATACATTAGACCTTACATATTTAATATAGACCCTGAGAAAGCACATAACTTAGCAATTAAATCTTTAAAATATAATTTTTTACCAGAAAGTTTATTTACTGTAGAAAATGAGGAAATACTAAGCACCAATTTATTTGGAAAGCCAATTAAAAATCCTATTGGGCTAGCTGCTGGATTTGATAAAAGTGCAGAGGTTTATAATCAAATGTTTAAGCTGGGCTTTGGTTTTGTAGAGGTCGGAACAGTTACGCCCAAAAAACAATACGGAAATCAAAAACCTAGAATTTTCAGATTAGAAAAAGACTCTGCTTTAATAAATAGATTAGGCTTCAATAATGACGGATCAGAAGAAGTAAAAAAAAGAATAGAGAATAATCTTCCATCAGGCCTTTTAGGCATAAATATTGGTCCAAACAAAGTAACAGAAGACATGAGTGAAGACTTTTTAAAATGTGCAGAAATTTTTTTCCCTTTAGGAGACTATATAACTATTAATATATCATCTCCAAACACTGAAGGTTTAAGGGAATTTCATAAAAAAGAAAATTTAAAAGAACTATTGTCAAAAATTAACATTATTAGAGACAAGAGTAATTTTAAGAAGGCTTTTTTACTTAAAATCTCTCCGGATTTAAATGAAGGAAATATAGAGGAAATTATCAATTTAATTTTAGACTATAAAATTGATGGTGTTATTTTAACTAACACAACCAATGGTAATAGGAATAATTTGCTTAGCAATAACAGAGATGAACCAGGAGGTTTATCTGGCAAACCATTAAGAGATTTGTCTACCAAGATAATTAAAAGATTTTATAAAGATTTAAAAAACAAAGTACCGATCATTGGTGTTGGAGGCGTAGACTCAGGAAAAACAGCTTTTGAAAAAATAACTGCAGGAGCATCAGCGCTGCAGCTTTATACCGGAATGGTTTATCGAGGACCAATGATAGTTAAGAAAATAAAAAAAGATTTAATAAATATAATTAATCAACAAGGTTTTAAAAAAATTGAGGAAGTAATAGGATCTTACGCTGAGAAGAACTAATTAAAGAATTTATATTTTTTCTCTCGCATGTCATGCCTTATGTAGTGTATTAGTTCTCTTACATAAGAAAAACTGATACCTATTAATACGACAACCATTATGGAGATAGAGCCATATACAAACGGATGGTCATTTGATAATCCAAATATCATTTCTGACAATCTGTTATCTATTTTACCATTCTCACCACTCACAAATAAGCTGCCTTCTAATACAAAGGTTTCAACTCCCATTATTATTCCTACGGCCAATAATAATATAGCAAGCAATGTTTTATACTCGGATGCATTTAGTTTTTCACTAACTTTTAGTCCAATATGTAGACCAATTATTGAACCAAAAATTAATGTAAGAACTAATATAAAATCTATCGTTTGAAATTGAAAAGCATGTCCAATAACAACAAGGGCTGTTATGAAAATAGTAACAAACAATGATGTTCCAGGAACTAGTTTTGTAGGCATTCCAATCACATAAATCATTGCTGGAACCATCAAAAATGCTCCTCCCACACCCATTATTGATGCAAATATACCAACTATAAATCCCAGCATGATAGGAACAATGGCACTTTCATAAAGTTTAGACTTATGAAACTTCATTCTAAAAGGCAAACCGTGAATCCAATAATGATCATGCGCTTTTCTTTTTACTACAATTTTTTTTCTTATATTGATTAACTCTTTTGCTCCTCTTGCAAACATTAGTGTTCCAATTATTACTAACATATAAACATATGACAAAGCGATAATTGCATTTATAATTCCCATTTCTTTTAAAAAATGAAAAATTATCATACCCACTATTGTTCCGCCAATACCACCAGCTACAATTACAATTCCCATTTTGTAATCCAAAGTTTTTCTAAACCAATGAGTTAGAGTTCCCGAAACTGATGTGCCTAAAATGTTATTAGCTTCATTAGCAACTGCGAATGCAGGAGGTATTCCCAAAAATATAAGCAAAGGAGTCATCAAAAAGCCCCCACCAATTCCAAACAAACCAGAGATAAAACCAACAGAAAGACTTAGGAATATAATCAGCAACAGGTCTACTCGAACTTGTGCTACCGGAAGGAAAAAATCCATTCATTTTATTATTCTTTAAGATAAAAATTGTCAATAGAGATATATTCTCTTGATTAAATAGGCATCAAGGATTATACAGCTAACGGATATTTTATGACGAGAATTTGCGAACTTACCGGAAAAAAGCCCCTTAAGGGTCACAGAGTTAGCCATGCAAATAACAAAACAAAAAGGAGATTTCTTCCTGGAATAAAAAAAGTTTCATTTAAAAGTGAGATTTTAAAAAAAAATATAAGCTTAAAGGTATCTAACTCTGCTCTTAGATCAGTAGATTACAAGGGTGGAATTGATAAATTTTTAAAAAATAGCAGAGCTCATTGTTTGTCAAAAAGAGCAAAAAAAATTAGGAACAAGATAATATCTCTATAATTTTTAAAATGTTAAAACCTCCTAAAAAACTATTCCTGGCCTTAGCTATCTTTATGTCTGTGATGGTCGTTCTATCTAATTTCTTAGTTCAATTTCCTGTAACCTTTTTTAATTTAGATAAGATACTTACCTATGGTGCCTTCAGTTATCCTGTTACTTTCCTAATAACTGATTTAGCAAATAGAGCATATGGAAAAATTGAAGCGAGAAAAATTGTATATTTAGGTTTTTTGTTAGGTATTTCACTAACGTTTTATTTTTCAACCAATTTGAAAGATTTAATTTCTGTTAGAATTGCAGTCGGTTCTGGAACCGCTTTTTTAATTGCTCAACTTTTAGATGTACAAGTATTTGACAGATTGAGAAAAAAAGCATGGTTTGTTGCACCTCTTGCTTCTTCTCTTTTAGGTTCTTTTGTAGACACTATATTGTTCTTTTTTATCTCTTTTTATAAAACAGGAATACCGTGGTTATCTTTAGCGCTAGGTGATTTTTCAGTAAAAGTTTTAATAGCTTTGATTATGCTTATACCTTTTAGATTGTTTCTGAATAAAATCAAAGAAAACGGAATCGGCCATTTTAAAGTTACTTAGATTTTCCTAATGGAAAGTCTTTTTTTCTGAAAAAAGATCACCTAACTGATTTATCATAACGTCACCTAGATCTTGTACATCTGTAATTTTCACAGCTCTTTTATAGTACCTTGTCACGTCATGCCCGATCCCAATAGCTACAAGTTCAATGGAAGATAACTTTTCAATCGAAACAACTGTATTTTTTAAATCTTTTTCTAGATAATCACTCGAATTTGCTGATAGTGTTGAGTCGTCAACAGGAGCCCCATCAGATATCACCATTAAAATTTTTCTTTCTTCTTTTCTTTTGTTCATTTTATTAAAAGCCCATCTTAATGCTTCTCCATCAATGTTTTCTTTTAGTAAACCTTCTTTTAACATAAGCCCCATATTTTTTTTAATTTGTCTCCAAGGAACATCCGCAGATTTATAAACTATATGTCTTAAATCATTAAGTCTTCCAGGATTTTTAGGTTTTCCATTTTCTGTCCATTTTTCTCTGCTCGAACCACCCTTCCAATGTTTTGTTGTAAATCCCAAAATTTCAACTTTAACTGAACATTTTTCTAATGTTCTAGACAATATATCTGCACATATCGCAGCAACAGTTATAGGTTTTCCCCGCATTGATCCAGAGTTATCAATTAAAATTGTTACCAAAGTATCTTTAAAATCAATTTGCTTCTCTCTTTTGAATGACAAAGAATTAAAAGGATCTGTTATGACTCTTGTTAGCTTTGAAGTATCAAGAGTTCCTTCTTCTAGGTCAAATTCCCAAGATCTATTTTGTTTAGCCAGTAATTTTCTTTGTAATTTATTTGCAAGTTTAGATATAAAATTTTTTAATTGTAAAAGTTGTTGATCTAATGAGCTCCTTAGTCTTGACAACTCCTCATCTGTTTCAAGCTCTTCTGCTTTTGCAAATTCATCATATTTGCTAGTGAAAATACTATATTTTGTTTTTTCATCATTGAATATTTTTTTATATTGTTTTCTAGATATGCCATTCTCATCTTCAACTTCTTCAAACTCATCTTCTTGTGAACTTTTTTTACTTAATTCATTAGCATCCGGAAGGTCAGCAGAGACAGTCAATTCCTGTTTATCCTTTTCTTTATCTGCTTTTCCTTCCTTTTTTTCATAGTCTTGGTTGTTATCAATATTTTCATATCTCTCTTTATCTGACGCATCATCCGCAGTATTTTTTTGTTCTTGTATATCAATATCAGAGATTATTTTTGCGACAATCTTGTTAAAAACGTCCTGGTTTTTTAAATTTGACTTCAAAATCTCAAGGTCTTTTTTAAAATTTTTATCCCACTCTTTCTTTATTTTTTTTAAACCAAGAGGGATATTTTTGTTATCCATTTTAAAAAAAAGACTTCTAATATAAGAATCAAATTTTTCTTCAATTAAAATATCTTTTTTATTTTTATTTAAATTATCTTTTAAACCAGTCTTATTTTTACAGTCATTAAATGCAACAGCGATGTTTTTTTTAATACCCTTGAATTCATCACTGCCAATTTTTTCATATCTAACTTTTTCCGCAATTTTATAGAGTTTTTCAGCAGTTTTACCCCTTGGTTTATATTGTTCAAAAATCTCTTCACTGCTATATTTTAGTCTAAGTGCCTCAGAGTCTGCCGTTGCCCTGACCTTGGTAACTTCTTCAAAATCTTCCATTTTTTTTATTTCGGGTAAAATTACGTTTTTGCTCAAAACTTTATCTGAACTTCCAAATTTTATCTCACAATCTTTTTGCTGAGAAATTGATTTTATAGTTGAAGTGAGTGCGCGCTTAAAATCCTCTAAAAAATTCTCCTCTTTTTTCATTTTTTAAATTATGAAATTTTTACGTTTACCGAGGATTCCGGAAGTTCTTCACCAAAACACCTTTGGTAGTATTCGGCAATAATCTTTCTTTCTAATTCATCACATTTATTTAAAAATGTTACCCTAAATGCAAACCCAACATCTTTAAAGATTTCAGAGTTTTCAGCCCAGTGAATTACTGTCCTTGGACTCATAACGGTTGAAATATCACCATTTACAAAACCATTTCTTGTAAGGTCGGCAACTTTTATCATATTAGAAACTTTTTCTTTACCTTCTTTATTGTTTAAATTTTTATTTTTTGCCATAACTATTTCTAACTCTTTATCAAATTTTAAATAATTTAAAGTTGCAACTATATTCCACCTGTCCATTTGTCCCTGATTGATTTGTTGTGTGCCATGATAAAGCCCAGTTGTATCACCGAGGCCAACAGTATTTGTTGTAGCGAACATTCTAAAAGATTTATTTTGATCTAAAACTTTATTTTTATCTAATAATGTAAATTTTCCATCACTTTCGAGAACTCTCTGAATGACAAACATAACATCTGGCCTTCCGGCATCGTACTCGTCAAATACAAGTGCAACTGGATTTTGAATTGACCAAGGTAAAATTCCTTCTTTAAATTCAGTAATTTGTTTTCCATCTTTTATGACGATAGAATCTTTTCCAATTAAATCTATTCTACTTATATGGCTGTCAAGATTTACCCTTATACACGGCCAATTTAATCTTGCAGCAACTTGTTCAATATGAGTTGATTTTCCAGTTCCATGATAACCTTGTATTAAAACTCTTTTGTTAAACGCAAAACCAGATAAAACAGCCAGCGTAGTATCTCTGTCAAATTTGTAATGAGAATCTATTTTTGGAACGTATTGATTTTTTTTCGAAAAAGCTTCTACTTCCATCTCGGAGTCTAAACCAAAAGTTTGTTTTACAGATATTTTAATATCTGGCTTCTGAATTTCAAAATTTGTGCTCATCTTTTTTTCCCATACTAATTTTAAGTTGGCTATAAGCCAAAGTTATTTTTTTTAACAAATCTTCATATTTCTTACTTCCTTGATTTTTATCAGGATGGTACTTCTTTACAAGAGTTTTAAATTTTTTTTGTATATCGGGCCATTTTGTCTCTTCTCGAAGACCTAAAACCTCAAGTGCATGCCTATCTCTTTCTGAAAATCTTGATTTTTTAAAACTTTTAAAGTTTGAATTATCAAAAAAGTTAGCTTTGTCATCAAGTGTATTTTGCCATAGAATTTTAAAAAAATTTTCAGACGAACTAAAACTTTTTGTAGGTTTGTGCCAAGTTAGATCAGATTTAAGGAAATATTCTATTTCACTCTCGTTCATATCAGAGAAGTAATTCCAGTTTTTGTTAAACAACTTAATGTGTTCTAGACAAAGTAATCTAAATTTTTTGCTATTATCTTTTTCTATCGGAGCTTTATACAGTCCGATTTGTTTGCATTTTTCCCAATCACAAATATTTTTCATAAAAAACTTTTATTATATAGTAGAATTATATTTTTATGAAAAATTTTATTGAAAATTTAGAGGATAAAATTAGAAAAAACATCCAACTAAGTAAAATAGAAATATTGGACAATACTAATAAACACAAAAAACACAAAACTTTTCAAAAAAACAAGTTTCATATAACCTTAATAATAGATTCTGAAGAGCTCAGACTATTAAATAAAGTTGAGGCGCATAAAAAAATAATGAAAATTTTATCAAACGAACTAAAAAATCAAATACACGCTCTAGAAATTAAAATTAAGTAATTTTTTTTAAAGCTAATTTTACTTGCTGAGGACTCATTTTAATTTTTCCTGGTTTTGTTGTTTTTCCGATATGTTTTAATAAAATTAGACTTATTTTAGAGTCTTTATTTTTTTTATCTTTCTTCATGTGTTCAACAATTTTATCTAGACTCCTATTTAAAGAATATTTTTTTAAGTTATTTGGTAAATTATTTTTTTTATAAAAGTCCACAATTTTATTTAAGGTAGATTGCGAGCATATTTTTTTCTGTCTAGATATTTTTGTTGCAAAAAGCATACCTATAAGTACGGCTTCCCCATGATTTATTTTTCTTGAGAAATTACTAGCTGCTTCAATTCCATGAGCAAAAGTATGACCAAAGTTTAATATTGCTCTATCGCCTTTTTCTTTTTCATCTTTTGTAACAAAAGAAATTTTAATTTTACAACTTTTAAATATCGCAGTATTTATGATTGACTCATTTCTTTTTTCTATGATTTTTCTTGTATTTCCCTCAATCCAATTAAAAAACTTTTTATCGTAGATAAACGCATGTTTGAGTATTTCTGCGAATCCACAAACCATTTCTCTTTTTGGTAAACTTTTTAAAAATTCAGTTTCACTGATTACCAATTTAGGCTGATGGAATGTTCCAATCAAATTTTTTCCTTTTTTAGAATTTATTCCTGTTTTTCCACCTATCGAAGCATCAACCTGAGATAATAATGTAGAAGGTAAATTTATAAAATTTATTCCCCTTTTTAGAATGCTGGCAACAAATCCCGCAAAATCACCTACAACACCGCCACCAACTGCTATTATTAAATCGTTTCTATTAAAATTTTTTTTTAATAAACTTTCGTTCAATTGGTTAACTTTTTTAAATGATTTTAATTTTTCGTTAACAGAATATTGATAAACATAGAATTCATAATTTTTAACTTGTTTTTTTACTGTGCTTTTCAATTTACTTGGTATTTTTTTGTCAAAAATTAAAGCCACTTTTTTGGTATCTGGACAAACTAAAGCTATTTGTTTTTTGAGACTCTTAATTGCACCCAAGCCTATGAGTACAGAATAGTCAGCATTGTTATTTTTAAACTTGACCTTAGATATTTTCATAAATTTTCTTAATTTCATTTGCTACATCTTCTTTGTTTTTAGAGGCGCAATCTATTTTGTAGTCTGCTAATGCATATATTTTTTTTCTATTTAAGTAAATCTTTTCTATATCTTTTATTGAATTAGCATTTATTAATAAAGGTCTTCCTTTATTTTTTTTTACTCTATTAAATATTTTCACTGGCGGAAGGTCCAACCAAACAGAAACAGAGAATTTCTTTACTTTCTCTCTTACTTTTTGGTTCATAAACGTTCCTCCTCCCAGAGCTACAATTTTTGTCTCTCCTTTAATGATATTCAAGCCTTCGATCTCTTCAATTTTTCTAAAATATTCCTCCCCTTTTAAATCGAAAATTTTCTTAATAGTAAGCGATTCTCTAGCTTCTATATTGCCGTCTAAGTCCTCGAAAGGTACCCCCAGTTTTTTTGACAAAAGACTACCGATAGTAGATTTACCCACTCCCATCATTCCAATCAAAACAAGGTTTTTTTTCAATTTATGCCAAAAATTTTAATTTGATTAATCACAAATTTGTCTTAATTTCTGAGTTTAA
>MDTA01148355.1_pt1 | contig 12016 bp, 11 predicted proteins | sample 811151 | NCBI WGS metagenome assembly MDTA01 (sample SAMN05326648, study PRJNA326480) | marine metagenome | isolation source: seawater | place: Indian Ocean: South | collected 2010
ATATCAATTTTTTTCAAAGTTTCAGATAACAGATGCTCTTGCTTTTTTTTAAAATCATCTGAAGCCTCTTTTGCATACCCCCCCTCAGTTTCAAGATTTTCAGAACCTTCAACAGTTAAGAATTTTCCACCTAGGCTTTCAACTTGCTCTTTAGAAGCCATTCTTACATCTGTAGCAAACACTATTGCACCCATTCTTTTAGCTGTAGCAATTGCTTGAAGTCCAGCAACTCCAGCACCTACTACTAAAACTTTAGCGGCAGGTATTGTCCCTGCAGCAGTCATCATCATTGGTATAGCTTTCTCAAAATTTGCAAATGACTCTATTACAGCTTTATAACCAGCCAAATTTGCTTGGGATGACAATATATCCATAGATTGAGCTCTCGTAATTCTTGGTAACAATTCTAGTGAGAAAAGATTAATTTTTTTTTTAGCTAAGATTTCTAACTTATCTTTGTTTTCGAAAGGATTTAAAACTCCAATTAATATTTGGCTTTCTTTGATTATTGAAATTTTATCATCTGGTAACATTCCTAATTGAACAATTATGTCTGATGAACCTAAAATTTCTTTATCATCTTTAGAAAACTTTACACCCAACTTTCTAAACTCATCATCGTTTACCCCAATATGATGACCGTAATTTTCACTTAAAAAAATTTCAAATCCTAATGAGGTATATTTTTTTACTATATCGGGTGTGATGGATATTCTTTTTTCAATCTTTTGGTTTTCTAAAATTGATCCGATTCTCATAAAAGCAATTTACAGTAAGAAAATTGCCATTAAAACTAATACAGCTACAACAGCGACAGTTCCCCACAGAACAAACTTAGTAAAATTATTCCATGTATTTTTATGGCTTTCATTATCCATATTTATTACTTCTGTCTTGCTTTGAACTTTGGATTAGTCTTATTGATCACGTAAACTCTGCCTCTTCGTCTAACTAATTTAGAATTTAGATCTCTTTTTTTGACCGATTTTAGTGAACTTTTAATTTTCATAATTTAAGCCTAGCAACGTCCTACTCTTCCATGTCTTAAGACAAAGTACCATCGGCGCAGAAAGGCTTGACTTCCGAGTTCGGAATGGAATCGGGTATAACACTTTCGCAATAATTACTAGGCAAAGGTCTTATAAACTAAAACTTTTATTTGTAAACATTAAAAATTAATGAATAAATGCTTATTTTAATATTATAGATTTAATGAGCAAAATATCTTTAGTTGTTCCGTCTAAAAATGAAAAAGAAAGCTTATCCTCAGTTCTGACAGAATTAATAAAATACAAAAGTATAATTGGTGAAATAATAATAGTAGTTGATGATGTTAATGACAATTCAATTCCAGTTGCAAGGAATTTTGACTGTAAAATTATAATTCAAGAAAATAAAGGATTTGGAGCTGCAATTATTGAAGGTTTTAAAAATGCAGAATATCAATTTGGATGTATTTTCAATGCTGATTATTCTATGGATCCCAAATATTTAAGTATGCTTATAGAAATTTCCAAAAATGCTGATTTTGTTTTTGGAAGTAGATATACAAACGATAATGAAAGTGGAAGTAACGATGATGATATTATCACATTTATTGGTAATAGAGTCTTCTCTTTTATGACAAATAAATTACTGGGTATCAATCTTAATGATATTTTATATACATATGTTTTATGTAATGTAAAAAAATTTAACATGTTAAATTTAGAAAAAAATGATTTTACCTTATGCATAGAACTTCCAGTAAAAATAAAAAAGAATAAATTTTCCTATAGTGAAATATCTATGAGGGAAAGAAAGAGATTTGGTGGGACAAAAAAAGTAAGAGTTTTAAAGGATGGATTTCTGATACTCTTAGAAATACTAAAAAGTGTTAAATATCTTATTAAATGAGCAATTTTTGTATTAATTTCAATTTTAAATTTTTTTAGTATATAAATAAATTAATGAATAATTATACAAATATTCTGAAACATTTTGGGCAGTTTTTTTTCAAAAATCAACTTAAACATTTGATTCTTCATGTCACAAATCATTGTAATTTTAGATGCAGCCATTGTTTTGTTGATTTTGTAAATCCAAAAAAAGATTTGAAATTAGATAAATATGAAGAAGTTTCCAAAAATATCAATAATTTGTTTTGGCTTGATGTTGCAGGAGGTGAGCCTTTTTTAAGAAAAGATTTACATCAAATAATAAATCTTTTCGAAAAACAAGTTGTTTCTATTCCGACCAACGGATATTTACTTAAAAACATTGAAGAACAAATAGAGCTTATTGATAAGAAAAAAACAGAGTTGGTAATAAATTTTAGTCTAGACGGATTAGAAAAAACACACAATTCAATTCGTAAAAATCCACAAAGTTGGTCAAAAGTTTGGACTACCTTTGAAGCAATCAGAAATAAAAAAAATGTAAAATGTAGAATTATAACAGTAATTCATGATGGTAATAAACATGAGATAATCCCATTAATGAAATTAGTGAAAAAAAATGGTGTAGATTTTCATTCTGTTATATTACTCAGAGGAGATCCATTAGATCCATCAGTGCGATTGCCTGAAATGGATGAGCTGAAAGAGTTAGGTAAAAAAATATTTAATATTCTGAATGAATATACCTATGGCCAAAATAGTCCATCAGCTTACTTTTTAAAAAATTATCATCGCTACATGTGGAAAACTTCATTGAAGACTATTGAACAAAAAACTCAAATTATACCATGTCTAGCTGGTCAGAGTAGTATTGTCGTATGGGGGAATGGAGATGTTTCATCTTGTGAAATGTTACCTTCAATAGGCAATATGGATAAACAAGGTTTAAAACCTGTTCTTCAAAGCAAAGAGTTTAAAGACCAAATTAAAGATATAAAAGATAAGAAATGTCACTGTACACACAATTGTGCAATGTTAACATCTATTTTATTTAACCCAAAAGAATGGCCGAATCTAGCGTATCAGAAAAAAGTTTAGATCATAAAGTAGTCACCTGCATTCTTTATCATGATTTAAAAAGAGATATAAAAAAATTAATTGAAATACTTAGTCAAAATAAACTTACTGATATATTAATTATTTTAGATGGATTAACCGAAATAAAAGAAAAAAATAATCTGATAGAATTAAATAAGAAATTAAAATTTTTAAGTTTTGAAGAAAAAAAAGGTATTTCTTTTTGTAGAAATGAAGCATTAAAATACGCTAAAGAAAATCAATATTATATTCTAATTTTTATTGACTCTGACGCAACCCCAACTAATAATTTTATAAGAAATCATATTAAATATCATATAGATTATAAAAATATTCCTATTCTAGGAGGTGGTGTAATTCCAAGTTTTTTACAAAAAAAAACAAACCTATGGCAAAAATTGGATGGCTACATGAGTTGGTTTTGTTCAGTGCCATTAAATAAAGTGATAAAAATTGATTTCCCTTATCATATAGCAACAACCAATTTTAGTGTGAAAGTAGATTTTTTAAAAAAAGAGAATATAGAATTCGATAGAAATCAAATCACTGGAGAAGATGCTGATTTTTGTCTAAAAACTTTGAAACTTAATTATTCAATTTTACTTGTTCCCAACACAGAAGTTTTTCATAATGATAGAGAAAATTTAAGGGATTTTTTTTATCATCAAATTGAATGGGCAAAGCATCATTACATAAGATATAACAAGATATTTCTAAACTATTATAATAATAAATTCATATGGATATTTTTTGTTTTACTTTACACGTTTTGTATTCCTTTAGTTGCATTTGTAATCACATTACTGAATGTCAGACCATGGTTAAGGAAAGATAAAAAAATAGTTCCTTATATTATTCCTATTTATTTAGTAAGGATTGTTTTATGTTTTTGTACTTTACAGGGATTATTTAGTAAGAAATAATTATTTAGGCTTTATATTTGAATTTTTAATATTACAAATAAAATCTACAATTTTATCTCCCAAATTAGTAAAGATAAAATGGAATATAGAAAATAAATTGGTAAATGAATATTGCCAGTAGAAAAATTTATCTTTTTCTAACGCCTTCAAAATTCCTTTTGCAATTTTTTTTGGATCGTTTTTTTTTCTAGGGTCGTTAAACATTGCATTTTTAATACGCCCAAAATATAAAACATTTTCCCAAAAAGGCGTGCTCATAACTTCAGGATATACGGTTAGAACTTGAACATTTTGATATTTTAATTCACATCGTAAAACATCTGAAAATGACTTAAGAGCTGATTTGCTTATACAATATGACATCCTACCAGGCACTCCCACAGTACTCATTGTAGAAATCATATTTATTATTGCACCATTATTTTTAATCAAAAATGGTAAAATTTTTTTAGTTAACAATATTGGAGAAATCGCGTTTGTATCAATATTTTTTAACATTTCTTCAATTGGTATATCGTCAAAAAAGCCAGCCGCTTCATATGCTGCACAATTAATCAAACAATCGATATTTGTTTCCTGTTTAAGATGCTCTTTATATAATTCATCAATAAGATCCTTCTTCGATAAATCAAAATGTATTATCTTTATATTTTGATTTTTGATTAATTCACTTTCAAGGGATTTAAGACCATCAAAATTTTTATCTAATAATATTAATTCTTTATCTAAATTATTTAAACTTTTAGCTAAAGTTCTCCCTAAGCCACTTGCAGCCCCTGTAATCAAAAATTTTTTATATCTAATCATCAAGTTAATTTTTATAAAAAAATTTATTAACAGAATTTGCGATATTAAGCATATCTTTTTTTTGTAATCCATCAAACATTGGTAAAAAAAGTGAGTTACGGTGTAGCTTTTTAGAATAATCTAGGGTTTCTTTTTTGAATTCTTTAAACTGGGGTTCTTCATTACATAATTTCATTGCATAACCAACAACATCAAAACCGTCCTTTAAAAGATGTTTCTGAAACCTACCAAAATCTTTATCATCAACTATTATAGGAAAATGCCAAAATGCATTAACATTGAATTTCCCAACTAATTTAGGAACAAATTTTTTTACATTATCATTTAAATTTTCATAAAGTATTTTTGCCATTTTTTGTCTTTCCTCAAGACCATTTTCTAAATTCTTTTTAAAAGTTTTTAACGCTAGTTCTGCCTGTAAATCGGTAAATTCAAAAAAGAGTTCATCAGGTAATTTTCTTTTTATAGGTGGATTATCGTATATAGTTTTATCCCTAACAAAATATTTAAATTTTGGATTATGAATTTCATCAAATTTTTTTTTAAAAAAATTAGATAAAAAAAGAAAAATATAATAAGTAAAATAATTAAAAATAAACTTTGATGTTAGTAAACTAACCTTAATTTGAAACAAACATACTTTGAGTAGAGTTTTTCTTGATTTATTTTTTATCGATTTTTTTATATCTTCCTCAATAATATTTATTTTTTCATAGTTATCAATGAGTATAAATCCACCACCTATTGACGATATTATTTTACCAGGGGAAAAGGAACCAATCGCAGCAAAGCCAAATGACCCAGCTTTTTTTCCGTCAAAAAAAGATCCATAACTATGTGAAATATCCTCAATTAAAAAAATTGAGTTATCTTCACAAATATTAGAAATTTTTTTAATATCTGGTACTAGACCAGTCAAATATGTAGCTAGTAAAACCTTACTATTCTTATTAATTTTTGATTTCAAGTCCTGTAAATCAACACTCTCAGTTTCTCTATTTATATCTATAAAAACTGGTTTTAATTTTAAATTCAAAATTACATTAATGAAATCTGGGATTTGAATTGGAGTGAGTAAAACTTCATCACCCTCTTTTAAGTTTAGTGATTTTAAAACATAGTAAAGCGATAATCTGCATGTAGATGTTGTAATACATTTATTTCTATTCCAATGTTTACTAAATGTATTTTCAAGCTCTTGAGTTTGAGGTCCTCTTTTTAAATTTTGATTAAATAGAATTTTTAAAAGACATTTAAAAAGTGATAACAAATCAATATATAATTTTCCTCTGGGTAATTTCATAAAATCAGAATATATTTCAAAAACTAAATATTTTAAATATTATTAAATTATTTTCAATTTTTGAAGTATTTCATTGATACCGTACCCAAAAAAAAATGAAAGACTTAATATGCATGGGGCGAAATATTTTGGGTTACCCCAAAAACCTGAGATTAGTATAAAATATAAAATAGAAAAAATGTTAAAAAAAATAAACTTATCAAAAGTATCTATAGATTTGTGTTTAAAAAATTTCCTGATCCAGGATAGAAAACCGACGAAAATGAAAAAATATAAAAATATCGAGTAAATTATATTTCTTTTTAAATTTTTGTGATAATATTTTTTTGGGTTATTTCTTGCCTCTGGGTCTGTTTTATCAGTTTTATAAGACTCATCTACCCAGGTCGGGTGAATGATACACATCATAACTATTTTTTTGGTAAAAAATTTAATTGTAAATAATGGATTTTGAATAACTTCATTTAAAAAACTCTTATTTCTAAAATCTATTGCTTTTAGATAATCCTCAGCAATATTTAAATTAATGTTATTTTCATCCATCCAGTTTCCTTCAATTATTTTTAATTCTTCCTTTGCTTTAGAAACCTCTATATTTTCTCTGTCTGCTTTTAAATAACTAGCAAAATAATAATAGAAAGAATAATATCGATGTTCCAAAGATAAAAGATAGAACTTGTCAGTTTTTTTTAAATTGTTCAAACCAATTAGAAAAAAAACAATCAAGCATCCTAAAATTGTAAAAATAAGAGGTTTAATATTTGTTTTAAAAATAAGTAATAAATAAAAAAGTATTGGGATAATATAAAGAAAGCTTACTGATCTTTGTAGATATAAAAAAGATACTAAAACTCCAAGAAAAAAATTAAAAATAATTTTTTTCTGACCTTTTAATAATAAATAAAAAACAAATAACATTAATGATAAAAATATACTTTCACTCCAAAAAGAATGATGCCATTGAAAAATACTTGGCTCCAAAGATAAGAAAGTTAAAACTGAAACATAAATTGGAAATTTAACTTTTTTTTTTAATTCTATTGAAAATACAAATACGGACAAATAATAAAAAATTATTTGAAAAATTAATATAGGAAGTTTTGAGTTATTAACTTTTATTACATTCTTGTTATTCAATTGATCAATAAAAATATCTTTATCTATCAAATGGTAATAATACCCAACTATTATTGAGGGTAAAAAATAGTGTCTATAACTTGGTAAAGAATCTACAAAATTTTTTCCACTATCTAAATCATTTTTGAATTTATCAGCAATTCTCCAAGTTTGTTCAAGATCTTCATAAAGAAGAGAATTATAAGTTTCATTTTCAAAATTAATTTTTATCTTATCAAATTTGTTTAAATCAAAAACTGCAAAATAAATACTTAAAACTATAGAAAAAAAAATAATAAATATTTCTATTTTGAATATATTTTTATTTATCATTAAAAGATGAGAGATAACTTTTATAAGTCTGAATGATTGAGTCTCTCAGAGAACTCTTTGCTCTCCAGCCATAATTTGCTGCTAAAGATACATCCATTACTTTTCTTGGTGTTCCATTAGGTTTTCTTTTATCAAAAATTAATTTTACTTTTTTTTCTGGACATAAAATTTTTAAAAATAATCTTGCATACTCTTTTATTGATAAATCTTTCCCTGAGCCAATATTTATTATATTTTCTCTAATCTTTTTTTTCATAAAAAATACACACGCATCAGCTACATCATCGACATATATTAGTTCTCTTTTGGCTTTCCCATTGCCCCAAATTTTTAAGTTGACTGATTTACCTGTTTTAATTTTATGTATTTTTTTAATTAAAGCTGGGACAAAATGTGAGTTTAGATCATGATAATTATCATTTTTGCCAAAAGTGTTTGTCGGCATTAAACACTTAAAGTTTGTCCCATATTGTTGATTATAACTTTCACACATTTTAATACCAGCAATCTTTGCAATAGCGTATGCATCATTTGTTTGCTCTAATTTTCCAGATAAAAGATAATCCTCCTTAATAGGTTGTTTACAATTTCTAGGATATACGCAGCTGGAACCTAAAAAAATTAAATTATTTATCCCACATTTATAGGCCGAATGAATAATGTTGCTCTGAATTGCTAAATTACTATAAATAAAATCTGCTTTGAATTTATTATTAGAATATATTCCTCCAACTTTTGCTGCTGCAATAAATATAAATTCAGGCTTATTCCTTTTTAAAAAGTTTAAAACGTTCAATTGATTAGTTAAATCTAGTTTTGATTTTTCTATAGTTATAATTTTTTTATAATTTTTTTCTTTTAATTTTCTAACAATTGCACTTCCAACTAAACCTTTATGACCTGCAACGAAAATTTTAAAATTCTTACCTCTCATTAATTAATTTTTTTAAATCAAAGTTAACCATTTCTTTGACCAAAATTTTAATTGAATTTTTTGGCTTCCATTTCAACTCTCGCCTTGCTTTTTTAGAATTCCCTAAGAGAGTATCGACTTCTAATGGTCTGAAATATTCTTTATCGCAAGCTACTATACAATTATTTTTATTATCATAACATTTCTCATTAATTCCTTTTCCCTTCCATTTGTATTTAATAGATAACTCTTGTAATACTAAATTTACAAACTGTTTTACCGTATACTGTTTGCCTGTGGATATTACGTAATCAGAAGGTGTCTTTTTTTGTAACATTTTCCACATAGCTTCAACATAGTCTTTTGCATGTCCCCAATCTCTTTTTGCATTTAAATTTCCTAAATATAGAGTTTTCTGTTTTTTTAATTTAATCTTACATAGACCTAAAACAATTTTTCTAGTTACAAAAGTTTCACCTCTAACTGGACTTTCGTGATTAAATAAAATCCCGTTACAAGCAAAAATATTATAAGCTTCCCTGTAATTCACTGTTATCCAGTGAGCATAGACTTTGGCCACACCATAAGGGCTTCTTGGATAAAATGGAGTTTTTTCTGTTTGAGGAACTTCTCTAACTTTACCAAACATTTCAGATGTACCTGCTTGATAAAATTTAGTAATTTTTTCGTATCCATGGAATTTTATAGCCTCTAAAATCCTAAGAGCACCAATCGCATCAGCATTTGCAGTATATTCAGGAACTTCAAAAGAAACTGAGACATGAGACTGCGCAGCTAAATTATAAATTTCAGATGGTTTAATTTTTTTAATTAAACTAGAGACGGAAATTGCGTCCGTAACATCTCCATAGTGTAAAAAAAAGTTCCTTTTTTTTTCAAAAGGATCTTGATAAATATGATCAATTCTTCCAGTATTTAATGAAGAGGATCTTCTCTTTACTCCATGAACAAGGTATCCTTTCTTTATCAAAAATTCGGATAAATAAGATCCATCTTGACCTGTAACTCCAAAAATTAGCGCAATTTTTTTTTTCATATTTTTTTATATCTATTAATAAATAATTTAAAGTAAATAAACGTATATAAGCTGATGTTCAACAAAATTAAAAGTACCTGAATTTGAGAGTTAGAGAAAAAACTAACCGAAATTATAAAAACGATCAAATTATACAAATTTATTAAATTTGCAGTTAATAGGTTTGAATAAAACTTATTTAAAAATTTTTTTTTATAGATTAAGTGAAATAACTGTTGATGTAAATGATTTGAATCGGGTTTCATAGGAGATTTATTCATAATATTTTTTCTTATAATTGAAAATAAAGTCTCAAAACTTGGATACCATAATAAAACTATAATAAAAAAAGGAGAAATAAGAGGATTTTCAACATAAATCTTAATTAAAAGAATAGAGAATGTAAATCCTAGCAAATATGACCCGGCATCACCTAAATAAATCTTATTAATCAAATTTAAAAAAAATGCGATTGCTAATAGAAGTAAAAAATTATTAAGTAAAATTTCATTGATAGAAATATTATTAGTAAATTGTAAATAATATATTATCAGAGATAATAGAAGATAATAGCCAATACTAAGAGTGTTCAATCCATCAAAAAAATTTGAACCATTTATTACAATTAGAATGCAAAATGAGACAAACAGATAGTTAAAAACTGTGTATGTTAGCAGTTTATCTAATATAAAAATTTTTGTATTTAATAATTGAAAGTCATTGAAAATAACAAATGATAAAACCAATGAAATTTGGATTATAAATCGATTAAATGCAGATTTAATTTTTTTAAGATCAGAGAAAATACCCAGAATTAAAATTAGTAAAGAAAATAATATAAATGAGAGTATTTCATGATTAAAAAAAAAAAGAAAACTTAGAAATAAAAAAATTCCTCCTGTTAAAGGTACTTTCTCATTTGATGCAAATTTTTGATGCCTATCCCCTGTTTCGCTTAACAATATATTCTTATTTATTAAAAATTTGTTACTGAATATTAATATGAAGGTTAGTAAAGTTAAGTATAATAAAAAATTCATCTAATTTTTTTTAGCATAAAATTTAAACTTAGTATAATTAGAAAAAATAACGATTTAATTCTACTATAATGTAAATAATTCCTGTAGACCCTGTATCCATCGATTATTTTTTGAATATTGGAAGATGAGAGCGATCCCGAATTTTTTCGCCAAGATACAAGAAATTCTTTTATTCCAGATATTTTTACACCATTTTTTGCTAACAAAAGCCAAAGTACAAAATCTTCTTTTGTTTTAGTTTTACCAAATCTTAATTTGTTATTTTTAAATATATCTTTTCTAATGACTACTGTTGATAATCCAATATCACATGAATTTCTAAGCTGTTTAAAACTTAATTCTTTTTGAGCCTCTCTTTGTCCGATTTTTAAAGATTTATTATTAATAATTTCATAGCTTGTAAAACTAAAACTCAAATTGAATTCTTTCATAAATCTAAACTGTTTTTCTAATTTTTCTGGTTTCCACAGATCATCACAATCACAAAAAGCAATGTATTCTCCGGAACATAAATTAATTCCATAATTTCTTGATGGACCAGCTCCTTGATTTTCTTTATTCTTATAAATCTTTATCCTTGGATCAAGACATTCAATACTATTCAAAACTCTTGAGCTATTTTCACTTAGCTCGTCATCAATAATAATAATCTCAAATTTTTGATAAGTTTGGTTTAATATTGAATTAATACTTTCATCAATAAATTCAGATTTTCTGTAGTAAGGCATCACGATGCTTATAATGCTCATAATTAATAAAAATTTCCGTTGTAATACATTAATGAAAATAAGTAAAAAATTGAAAAATAACTTGCGATTGTGAATAAGAAAACTCTATTTTTAAGAAAAATATTTTCAATTTTATTTGATTTTACTAAACCAAAAAATAATAAAAAAAATAATGGATCAAAATATTTTTGGTAAATCGTAAATACTGGAAATGAAAAAATTAAAATTACTAATAAGCTATAGTTTTGAAATCTTTTTTCCTGAAAAAAAAAATCTAAAAAAATTAAAGTAAAAAATGACATTATTGATAAAAATAATAAAGCATCAATATTACTTAAATTAGCTATCTTCATGAATATCCCTCCACCTCTTGGAGAGAAATTAACAAGATCTGTAAGCAAAAATTGAAAAATTAAATATGCTGAAAATAGTAGGATAAATAAGACTGATACGGTCTTTTTGTTTTTTTTTACATGTTCTAAAAATAAACTTTTTTGAAAAAAACAAAAAGGTAGTAAATAAAAGAGTAATATAGATAATATTATTAAACTATTACTATAAAAGTTAATTTGTGAGTAATTTGTCACGGTAGTTGCAAAATCATAATTCAAGAAAATATAACTAAAATAAAATAAAGCAGGACATGAAAAAATAAATGAAATTAAGATGATAAATAAAAAATCCTTTTTTGGAAATTTTTTTAAGAAAAAAAACAAATAATATAAAGCGAATAGACAATAGTAATATCTAATATAACAACAAAAAATTAAAAATAACAAACATAAAAAAGAATTTTTAAAAGTAACTTCATCAAGTTCATCGATCTTATTAAAATAATAAAT
>MDTA01214448.1_pt1 | contig 12012 bp, 8 predicted proteins | sample 811151 | NCBI WGS metagenome assembly MDTA01 (sample SAMN05326648, study PRJNA326480) | marine metagenome | isolation source: seawater | place: Indian Ocean: South | collected 2010
TATCTTTTTAAAAAAAAACAAAAAAATAATGACATGTGACTGTATATAAACCCCGTATACTGAAATTATACTTTCGTTGCGCCATATTTGTGGTGCATGTAAAGTATTCATTGTGGCCGGATAAAACTCTTGTCGGACTGACTCAAACACGAGTGCTGATCCCAGGCAGCGCACGTCAAAGTCACGGAAGTTCGCGAGTTGTGTCCGAAAAGAGAAAATTCGATTGAAAATGTCAGATTCACATGTAGTCGAGCTTACAGAAGAACAAGAATCACAGCTACCCACTGAGTACTGGATGACTTCATGTCGACCACTGCATAGTGAAAAGGACTTACATCATCTTCGTTTTTGTTTGTTCGTGCAAGCGTCGTTCGATAGCCGTGACGCGTTTGGAAATATCAGCGATGTCGGATTCTAGCTGAATTATACGTGTATCCTGTGAATTTGAACGTACGTTTAAATCTTCGTACGTTTCCAAAAACTTCATTTCGATTTCAATTAGAGCGGTCCACAGACGCATTGACATGAGAACAGCTACAGATGCTCCTATACAGCCACTTAAATAAACGAAAACTTCAAATGCTGAACTCGCTGTCATCGATGAAAACCCTTCGTATCCTGGAGCCGTGCTGCGGTATTAATACTTATCGATTATGAAAAGTTCACCAACTGACACGTCTTCATACACATTCAAATTACCGTGAAGAAATCTGCGAATGATCAGTGGATTTTGACCAGCTGCGAATTCATCTTTTGCCAAATCTACCGCGCTAGATCCGGTCACATCGGCGAGCACGCGAACGTTTCTGGAGATCATCGCCGCACGTATACCGAGAACCCGCGCCAACTCAAGACGGTTGATGTAGCTGCTCGTCGAAGATTTTAGCCTCCGCATCGGCACTGGTTTGTGTGTGATCACACAAAACGTGTTACACTTTCTGCACCTGAGCTCTGTGGTCAAGTCATACAACGATACGTTGTTGACAGTGCCACATTCACCTCCTTCCGTCGCATGACAACATTGCCACATGACTGTAAACGCCTTGGGTTCGTGTGCAGACAGCTGATGCTTCGCTGCCATCCCCGTGTTGAACTTTCTGACCTCGTCATCGGAATTCATGCGTGTCTCTCTGTTGATATTCGTGAACATATCCGACAGCCTCGAGTTATGCAGCGTGTCGACGTTTTCGTTGGCGTTTGAAAACTTTTCAACCGAGCCACCTAAGACCAGATGTGAAGCAATGATCGATGTGTGTCTTGGTGATACATCAGCGATCCGTGCCACGCAGTTGGTGTACGTCAAGTGAGCCGCTGCCGCACCCTTGTGTTCCACGCAAAGAGTCATGTCTTCGAGATCCACGTCGCGTAGGAAAGGAGAACTGAGTAAAGCGACCGCGTTTTGAGTGAACACTCTCATGTTGCAAACATTTTTCCCCTTGTCGTAGTAGTAAGTTACCCTGTTGACGACAGTGGACTTCATTCGAACGTTCTTCGGCTTGTAATGCTTCTTTTTTCCCGTGTCCGGCCATTCCCAATCGTAGATAACGTTGTCGCGTTCGCTTTCACATCTCAGTCGGTCTACAATTCGTTCGCCGAGCCTGAACAGGTGTTCGCGTCGGTCAAGTTGAACGCTCGTGAAGGCAATGCGGATTTGATTCTTCTTCGCCGTCAAACATTCCTTGATGTACAATTGCTCTCTTTGTGTATCGTCGAAGTAAGTAAGCAGTTTCTCCAGCAGATGCATCGGGTACTTACTTGAAAGTCGCAGAACGTACTTTGGAACGTACATGTCACCTCTGTCTCTCCTCCAGCAGCCGAACGCCCACAGGTCGTCCCTAAGACTGTCAACTGCCACGACGTCTCTGTGCTGCAAGACGTGTTCAAAATCCTTCGTTGTCATGTAGTCTGCCAACCAGTCGAAGTAAGTTTGATCGTCGCCGCTATCCTTTACATAAGCAGGGATTATGTATCTGAAGTGCTCCTCCACCTCGTGTAACAGCTTTGCTTTGCATGGTATATAGCTGCGTTTCTTGGACTTTCGCGAAGTGCCTGTCAGGAGCGCACACGTTTCATCAGGATCCTTATCGAACCCTTCCCGTGCATTCTTGTGGAAGTCGAGGCTCAGAGTCAACAAAGCTTCAGTCACGACACAAACTGCGTCTTGACCAAGTGCTTCTCCGGGTTTCCAGCTGTTGCGTATTATCATATCCAGAAGGAAGTTCCATACTTCTCCGATTTGGCTTTTCCCGTCGGGTCCGCATGCATACGCAGTCAATTTCGTCTTCAACAACCACTGTGGCCCCATTGCACACATGATCGAACATATCAGGAATGGTGACATCGCTCTCCCTGAATTTGCGTGTAAGGTCGTTGAGCAGTTCGATCCACATGTGCATTTCTTGTGTACGAAACACTTCAGTTTCGTTATTAGAAATTGAAGACACTCGCTCACCTCATCCAACAACGCTTTCTTGTGGCGTTCGTCCATGCAGTCAAGCTGGGGTACTCCCGTTTCAGGATCGATGTATTTGCGCTCCCATTGTTCAACAAGGTCTGCTTCGACTGGATTCGTGGCAAGGATCGTCTTTTTCGCGTCGGCAACCAAGATCCTCGTGTACGCTTCGATACTCGAGAAATTCACCACGATCATGCCACACATGTCGCCATTACCTGTTTTGGGAAACCCGTACGCTGTGCCATCTGCGTTTTTCACCGATTTGTGGAAAAGCTCCATGAATTGGTGTGCATTTTCGTCATCTGGCATGTACCTGTCCACGAATGCTTGCATTTCTGCGATGGAGCTTGCTTCGATGTCGTGTTTGATGCTCATGTCAGCGCACTCGACACCCGGGGACGCATCCACGATTTTGTGCTCGTTCCGGACGCATCCGTTTGCGTCAAGATAGTCTTCAGCTACACGTACGTTCAGCATTCTTGAACGATGTCCGAACAGGGCGGTGTAGTATTTTGAAAGGATGAGACCCCACTTACCGGCGTTTGACGTCAATATCATTCCGATCATACTCACGCCCAATCCGAAACACCGTTCTACAAAGAAGCGATCCTTAGTGAAGCGTTCGTCCGCATTGGGCTTGCTGCTTGCTGTGCGTCTGAAACCACGTAGGATGTCGCCAGATTCATCGATGATCTCGCTATTGAAAGCGTGGTCGTCACCATGCGTAGTAAACTGTCCTCCTGCTGCGATTAGAAGCTGGATAATTTCGATCGTTTTACCTTTGCTTCCCGTCTCAACCATCTCCCGGATCCCACTGTCTTTTGGTATCGCTTGCAACGTAGCTTTCCCCAATTTTTCCTCGATCTCCGCAACTATTTTGAGGAAGTGTTCTTCCTTGTCGTTGCATACGTAATACTTCAACCAGTCCCTGTAGACGTCTTGGATCCGCTCTTTCCTCGGCATAAACTGCTTCGTGTAGAAACATAAGGTCTCAAGCACTTCGTCTTCAAACTCCATCGACGGTACGACGTCTTTCGCTTCCAGAGATATAGATACTCTCATCTTTTCGTACGCTGTAGATATCCGGTTTAGGTTTGAAATCAGATGCACGGCGTAGTCTGGATCGAGTCTCTGCACTTCACGTATCAGTCCACCCTTGGCCCCAATCAGCCCTGCGTCGACTACTCCGCTGATAATGCCATCCTTCACCGAATATTCTATCTTATTCTTGACCCTGCCGTACTCGTCGTACTTCTCGATTTTGAACTTGTCGAGCGTCGCTTCCCCACTGATGTCAATCTGGAGCGGGTTGCCTTTGAAATCGAACAACAGCGTCTGAAGAACGTCATACCCAGTCCACTGGTAGTGCTTCCTTGATTTCGTTTTACGCAACCAGCTTTCTGCTAAGGACTTGGTTTCAGTGGACTGCTGGAAATATTCGATCATCAAGTCGAATATATTTTCCCAGTAGCTGGGGTCATCTTCATTTTCTGAGTCCATCAGGTCCAATTTCAGTTGCAGTTGTACACCAATTGTGTGCAGGTATGACTCCGTTTGGACTGGCACCCACCCGAAAGCTCTGATATCAGCAGTACGCCTCTTGCGTCCGTTTTCCCTGGCACCATCCCATTCATTCAGTGTCTCTTCGTATGCTTCTTCAAACATCGCTTTGACGAAACGCTTCCAATCTACCTTCTTGATTTCGGAGTAAAATAGTTCAGTTGGCGGAAGCTTTGGCGCGTCGTCACCCGATGACACAACGTTCCTTCTCTTGTCAGCGGCAATCGTCATCCAATATGCACAAGAGTTTCCGTTTGGAGTATCGCCCTCATCCACAGTCTTACGGAATTCTTCAAGGGTCATCCACTTCGACGTTCCAGCGACTTCGACGAACCTTTCCTCTCTCGGTAAGTAGAACTGCTTATCCTTGTACCAATCAAAATCTGGATCGTACCTCCACGAAAACGTCAACTGTTCGAATTCCTTTTTGTTGAAACGGTCGTTGCACATTCGTTTTAGGCCTACAACACCATCCTGCATTGGCCCAACTTTCGCTGCTCCCGTCTTTGACCTGATGTGGTTCCGCAACGACGTACTTATCTGCGCCTCCAATATTTCCTCTGGGGTCAGGCACGCGAAGATGTTCATCTCGTCACCGTCGAAATCACCACCTGCGAAAAAATATCTAAATGTATTCAAATGAATGCTCGAACTGACAAGTATAAGGTTAGACGATTTTTCCAGAGAAAAAAAGTAAAAGCTGATTCTCAGAGTGGCGGAACGTTTACAAAAATGAATATGATATACATGTCAGTTGGTATCATTGTACTACTATTTTACCTGTGGAGTAGTCTTCGACCTCTAATGTTTTCAACAAGCAGCAGCGTACCTTGACAAGCAATTGCGACAGGGTTTAAGCCGTTCACGTCACCGAATCCTTTCCTCACGACATACCCGATACAGTTGTGAGAGTGTAGAGCCGGGCTTCTTAATCCCAAGACAATGTCTCCCTTTTCTCCTCTCTTTCTATTTGCTTCCTGTATCTGTCTGTGCACCGTGTCCCCAATTCTGATGGGGAATTTTGCATTGTATTCAAGGTTGAAGTCGATGGGTCTGTCGATTAGAACTGGGATAATTTCACCATCAATCACAGGGTTTCCCAAGCACCACTTGTTACCAGGCGTTCGTTCGTAGACGTCCATGATCTTGAATTTCATTGTAGACTTCGAGCTGATCTCTTCGACTTCCTTATCTATATCCTCCCACGTTGGCATCTGATCCCAGACCATTGATCTCGCTCTTTCATCAGCGTCTTTACATATGTATATTCTTGTATCGTTGTCGGGTTCCGTCCTCGCTCCGTGTGGAATCTTTACGTTCGGCAACGTTATTCGCATCGTGTCTTTGGTCAGCAAAGGTAGTTTCTCTTCAAAAACCGTCGAGAATTCATCTGTAACCATTTTGCGGAATTTGTAGAAGACGGTTTCAAGCGCGATCTTTTCGGCTAGATCATTTGTAACTGGGATCATCAGCGTGTGCCCCGCTTGGACGCGTTTAAGCTTCTGGATTACTCCGTTTGACGTCTCGACTGCCACTGCACCGTTCGGTCGGTCTGGTCCCCTTGCAATAGCTCTCTGCAACTTCTCGATGTTCGATGTATCTCCATAACCAAAAACCTTTTCATGTGTGGTCATCGAGATCATGATCGCCGGAGCTAAGGCTATTTGTTGCGGTGGACCGAAGGACCATGAATTCAACACAGCACGCGCACAGCTGATAGAAGTACTTTCCTTCCATCTTTTAGCGACCTTTTGTCGCAGGACCGCAATAGCACCATGTTGAGGAGTTCCAAAAACATTTGTATGTTCATGTTTGGAAACCGATGGCAATACACGCAGTTTGCAAACTCCGTAGTGCATCGCAAATACCTCCTGTTGGATCTGTGATTCGCAATGCGAAAGGGAGATATTGTTGATGTGTTTCGTCATGATCAGACCGTCACGGTCCAGATGTTCGGTGTTCGGAACCACGATATAATCTGGAATCACTTCATCCAAATCCAAACCTGTAATCATGTGTACCCGCTGTTCTTGTTTAAGAGTACGCAGATAACTATACATCGTGGACGCCGGGATATTCTCGTGTGTGACCATATCTCGCATGTAGTAGACTGTAGTACTCTTGGACAGATTGTTTTGCAAACGTTCACAAACGACTCTGAAAGTTCGTCTCGTCGCACTTGCGCACGTGCAAAGGAAACCCACGTCCGTATGTTCTCCACTGCCGTGGGTAGACCAAGACATGTATTTTGTAATGTTTCCACATGCGAAGCAAATGCTAGACGCAATCCCCGCAAGGTCCTGCATGTATCTTTGCAGGTATATGCGCTTACCATTCAGATTGATCGTCTGGTCCGTCTGTTTCTTCGTCTGCGATATAAAGCGCCGAGGAATTTCGTCTGATTTCGACTCCATCGCTCTGAAGTATATCGACTTCGGTATCTCGTGGTTGACATGCACCTGAGAAGTAATCGTCGATTTCAGCGTCTAAGAACTCTCGTTTTTCTGTGCAGCTCATACTATACCAGCTACATGTTTGTTCTGACTCATTATAAAAATCGATCATGTATTGTTCTAGTGTTACATCTTCGCTGTGGAAGTACAGATTGTTGTCACACAGAGGACATAGCATCTCACATAGTGTGTCTGGATCTAATGTTAGCATACCATTACCATCGCAACAAATACATTTTTGGATGTATGTACAACTATTGTCGTTCATATATAGTATATTAGATATTTATACACGAAAAATTCAGTCGAAACAACTGGCATAAAGCGATGACCTTTTCTTGCAGCTCTGTTATTCCTTCTGCTTCAACTTCCTCCACAATTCGTGCTAAGGAACCACCGTCCTCATCTTCTTCGCCCACGTCAGCAAGTGTACTCCAACGGTCACTGTCCAATGGAGGTTCGTCTCCCGAACTTCTTCGGATATCCAAGAGATAATGAATGTCTTCTTCGCGACTGCGTTGACGGATATCGAAGGGATACTGAATGTCTTCTTCGCGACTGCGTTTGACGCTACGGTTCAAGTGTCTGGAACTTCTTCGGACATCGAAGAGATGCCGAATGCAAACACACAAAGGCATAGCATCACTCAGTGTGGTGTCAGCGGAACCGGACTGCGAATTCTGTCCCCGCTTCTGTTGCGACGGCGGCGGTAGCGACACAGAGGGTGCAGCGACGCATTCCTCGGCGGTCGAAGCCGCACCATCGGCTCCCCGCCGTTTCCGCATACTGAGCACATGTACTTATTCTTTTCTAATATTAAACAAATGGATGTTTATTTGGATGAACTTGTTGACGTATTCAGAAAAAATCCCACTGTCAGACTGGGAGTCGCTCTCACATATGGAATGGCTGTGATCGGTCAGCGTCAAAGATTCGACGTTGATGGCGTTCAAGTTGCCACTGAACTATACCGAGATCGCAAAATAACACAATCGCAGCTGTTCAATTGGATGCAATCGCAAGGGTACACACAGGTTGATTTTGAAGTCGTCCTATCGAAAATGAAAAGTGGTCTAGCGGTCACGTCATCATCGATAAAGTTGGAAGACTTTCAACCACCATCGAAGATACCACCAACACCGAAAGTCACACCGAAACTGAAAGTTGCACCGAAAGGCGCACCCAAACCTGCATCGAAAACACCGGCCATTGCTCTGGATCATTGATCTGGATCGATCGAAAATAAATTCTCTGCCTTTGAAAATGGTCGTTTTATTTGCCTACATGTGGGAACCTCTCTTCCGACAATATTTGGATGAATGTAGACACACAGGTATTGCAAGATTATGTCGTGGATTCTACGGTCCACTTGCCTTTGAATTTATTATAAAAGACGCTTATAAAAGGAAAACAAAGAACGATCTAGTGATTGCTATCGCGAAAGCTAGTCATGAAAGCACTGATGTTCAGGCTGCGTGTTTGATTACGTTGAACTACGGAGATAACCCGAACGACGCATACATCGAGTATCTCTGTTCCCACCAACGACGCGGTGGATACTTACTCCAGAATGTACTTCTGTTCTTGAAAAAACACTATGGTGTTGAAAAAAAACCTATACAGGTGGCGCTTACCGCTCTCGGTGACATTGGTGTCAGCAAGTTCTACCATAAATTTGGATTCGTGAAAAACAACATTGCTTGCAAAAGTGACGTAGAAAATACAAAGTCAGACCCAAAAAATGGGATCGGTATGAGTACGTGTATTCGTCTCGATCCTCTGAAAAGAAAAAAACTAGGAAAACTAGGAAAACAACGGAAAAAAACATGGAAAGCACGTGCTTAGCATACGGCATCTAGTGTAGTACCCGTGGTCATGTGTGTTGTCATCTATCTGTCGTTCGTAGTTTGTGACGAAAGGTGACAAATCACAGAAAGATACACGTTTATCGAGTGCTTCGTAACTCGGCTGCACCGTCGCATCACATAATTCACTCCTCGTCGAAAGCAGTGTCCTCGACATCGTCATCGCTCGCACCACCGCTGTCATATTCTACGTCTTGAGTCAACACTTCAACTTGCTTTATAACTTTTGGCTGTGCGTCATCCGGGTGTTTCCGCTTTCGATCCTTCGACGGTCCTCTCGTTCGTTCCTTGAAGTTGTCTCTCATGGGAAATCGGAGTCTCGGGTTTCCCATGCATAATTTTCTCAACTTATGCGAAACATTAGGAACCAGAAACGGAAGACTCGGAAGGTTGTCTGCTTTCTCAGCGCCACAGAATTTCTTGTATGCGTTATATTCTGGATTACGCCAGCCCTTGCCCTTGCCCTTACCGAAGCCACCGTCTTCGGCATGTGGCGCAGGTTGGGCTGAACAAGGTTTCCCATATTTGAACCCGGGACCATGGACTCTTTCAGTAGGGCAACATATGTAATGTCCCCGCCGAATCAACAGAACCTCACTGTCGCTGTTCCACGCTGACGTGGAAAGAATCGCCATTAAGCGATTGTCCAGAAATGCAGTGTTCTTTAGTTCTTCCGGTTTGTATACTGAACCATCCATAGTTCCGAAGTATAGCTTTATTTTCTCCTTTAACTCGTAAGATGCTTGTGTTTCCGGTATCCGATCTTCTACGAATTGCGAAGGCATTGGTGCTTCGAGTGTAGTCTCCAAAGGTATCGTACTCGGCATTTGATCGCCTATGTAAAGTTTCCCTTCTTCGCTCGAGAACGACACGACTTGCTTCGTTTTTGACTCTGACGTGTCTGAGATGGAGCTGTGAAGTACAATCGTTTTTCCGTATACCGCCAAATTCGTCGCCAAGAAAGTATGTCCAACAGTATCAGAGCGGAATCCTCGAACCACGCTTTTCTGGTGGTCTTTGCACATGATCGGCTTGATGTCGATACCCGTGAGACTTCTGAATAGCTCTTTGAACTTTGGGTTCAGGACAAGACATCCTCGTACTTCCACGCGAGCTTCTGGGTTGAACTTGATCGCATTGCAAGCTGCTGGTATATTCTCTTTTCCACCAAGCTGCATGAGTGCTACCGTCAAGTACAGTGGAACCAGTGGAAAGTTTGTAGCCGTAGTCAACTTGGTCGCGAAGTCCCAGAAAGTATAGTCTCTCTCACCAACACCAACTGCGAAATATTCACCATCTTGCACTGCGCCGGTATCATCTTTTGTTTCCATCACCTTTAATACTGCGGTTTCACTCTTGCGACGGACTGTCCCATCGAGCCTGTACTCCGTGTAGTACCCGTTGACAAACGGCAAGGATCCCATTTTCGAAACTGATGCAGTGGTTCCCGTAGTCGCCACGACGTTTCCAATCTTACGTGCTCCGCGGAAGAGGCCAACGTCGTCGTTCATACGAAGAATTATAGCAAGCTTGCTCCATCCGTCCATGACTGGTACCTGCAAGATATCTCCCTTTTTTTTAAAAAACGACGACTGTTCGTTCGTCTTTTCATTCGATAGCTCGAAGTAGTTCTCTGGCAAAGCTAACCAGAAGAACTTCAACTGTAGAATGATTACCAGGGACGGTATCACATCCTTGAACTCTTCAGGTGCGTTGAATAGCGCCGACGCGTCATCCGTCGTCTGGTCAACGATGTTTAGTTCACCATCCTCACCCAGGTGGAAATTCCATTTGGATGCGAAGTCGCTGTATGTCCTCTTGCGAATGTCGTAGTACTTACTGTTCTGGTCGGGTTCCTTGTCGAAGGTGTAGGTTTCCGCTGAAGGGTGTTCCGTGCGCAAGATATGCGTCGGTACGTACACGACTGCGTTCTTATCACCGTCGTCTACCTCTGGTCGCACTGGATACACTTCATTAGCGCAATTTAGTATCCACCTTTGGACAGCGTCTTTCATCAAGAAGATGTAATAAGCGTGTCTGTTTTGGTGTATCGCGTGCCTGGGTCGTATTTCCATCTTAGACAACGGCTTCGGGATGATGTCTGGCGTCCTGTGGATCGTCGCACCGTTTATTGTCGCCTTTGCAATCAGACTGTTCATGATCTTGATGAGTTTGTCGACGTGGTTTTCCTTCTTGATGATATCCACAAGTTTCACTTCCTTCTCTGGGAATAATTCCTTATATTCATTCCGCATGTCCGTGACCGTGATATATCGAAGTATAAACGCATACAGCCAGGAAGCCGGTATATTCTTGGTCGTGAATAGCCTGTACCAACACCTCTCTCTTTTCTGTCCACATTGTATGTGTTTGGAAACGGTCGGATCCGTTGCTCGACGTTGGTCAAACTCCTCTTCTGTCGCACTCGGATTGTCCTTCATATATATCTTCATAGCCGACGCACGTTCGATATTATCTCTTACAGTACAGCACTGTACCGAGCACTTGAAATCAACGTCTTCTATAACTCCTTTAGATCCATCGGGGGGCACCGTTTTGTACGATGTTGTCATTGATGCACCAGACGGTCCCGATAGCGCCGGTCGCCCCGAAGCCTGCATTACCTTCACGTCGAATATCTCGTCCACTTCATTCATCACATCTACGTTCAGTGGGTATTTCTGCATGAACTCGAGTATGGACAGCGACATTTCCGGTGAACGCTTATGTACAGCGAATGACAACCGTTCTTCGTCGCTCTTCGAATGCTTGTTCTCGAACTCTCCGATTCTTCCGACAAGCTCGTCGAGTGTCTTCTTGTCTTTCGCCCATTTATCAAGAACGTGTTTTGATATCATGATGGAGCATAACGACAGAGACGACATGTATTCATATATCCAAATGCGAAAGGATTCGACGTTGGACGTTTCGACGGGTGTAGACATTTTCTTCAGAACATTTTGCCTGTAAAGTTGCCCTCTTCGGCCTTCGTTCCTGAAGAACTCGTCTAGTTTGGACTGATATATATTCATGAATGGGTACACATCAGGTGCACTCTTCTGTGCTCTATAGACCGACCCACGTACTTCCGGTTGTCCTTCCGGACGAGAATCCCGACACCGTACATTTCCAGATGCTTCGATGTCGAATAACAATCCAGGGATATGTTTGCCCTGTTGGCAGACACAAGTCCAGTGTCTCCCCAATCCGTGTTTGTCTTTGGACACGAACGTCACGCTGCATTTCTCGCCGTGTGCTACGTGTACCGAATTGATTGCATGTTCTCCCGATCCGACGCCAAACGAGCCTAGTGGTCCTTTCTTCCCGTTCCACTGCAAGGTTTCATTGACATTCTCTTCCAAATCGCCGTGGAAACTTTTGACTTTATATATCGGTATACATTGTCTTCCGCTTCCATCCTGCGTAGCACCTTTCGCTTTCTTCTTTGGAGCAGCTTTCGGTTCAGCGTCGGAACCCTTTGGCGTAGGTTCCTTCCGTTTAGTGCGCGGCATGGAGACCGGCGCGACGGGCGCAGGCGCCCCGCGCGGATCAGGCAGCCAGCGCCGCACTGAGCCATCCGATTTCTATCTGCGTTTTTTCGTCTTTTGGTTCTCTTTTGGAAGAGTCTCCTTGGCGTGCGACTTCTACTTCTTCTTTTTGAATTGCCTCTGTCATATGA
>MDTA01046022.1_pt1 | contig 12011 bp, 21 predicted proteins | sample 811151 | NCBI WGS metagenome assembly MDTA01 (sample SAMN05326648, study PRJNA326480) | marine metagenome | isolation source: seawater | place: Indian Ocean: South | collected 2010
GAACCCCGAACGACGGATCGGTTGGTGAGGAGCATCAGGCTGGACAACGCAGATGTGTTTCCACCATTCTCCAACATCGGAAGTGACATCGATGCGCCCCTTTACGAACTAGCGGGCATCAAATGGTGCGGACGAGTGATGCAGCACGATGCGAACCGAGCCATCCATTTCACGAATGAATGTCATGGTTTTCTCCGGAGCCGCCGTCTGTCCCTGTGCGTCGGTGAGGATGAACTGGCCCATGGTGTTGGCGGTGTTGCCCAGCAGCTGCACAACGTCATCCTTGATCTCGCACTTGACCCAGTTGCGATAGGTGGCGAAGCCCAGCTTCTTGCCGCGGAACAGCGGTATCGAGGGATCCGGTCCGACGAAATACGCCAGAGCGCCATCCCGGGTGGAGCGGAAGGTGTCCTCACCGGTGGCGTAGGTGGGCTTGAAGGCCACCGGCCCGTAATTGAACGCGTAGGCGGCATCGATCACCGCCGCCGCCTTGGCCCTTGCAGCGTCATAACCTCCGCTCTGATAAGCGGCGCTGATCGCCAGCAGACCGTCACACCAGCCTCTCTGAATCTGACTGACCTCTGCTTCGGTGATCGCTGTGCTGAACACCTGCACAGCCGGTCTGGCCTGAACCTCGGCGCAGATGAAGGATGTGGCAGCCAGAACAACCGCTGCCACTGATGAGCGACGCATCAAATCCATGGAGCAAGCTTCGATAGACGTTGTCTAGCTAGATCCACTGCAGGCGCAAACGATTGATCCGGGACCTCAGGAGGAGGGGCGGCAGAAGATTCCGTGACGGGGAGCCAGCAGGAAAGCCATCAGAAACAGACCTGTCTGCACGAGAACGATGCAGCCGGCTGTGGAGCTGTCGGTCCAGTAGCTGAGGTAAACCCCGAGAAGACTCGACAGCACACTGCTGCCGATCGCCAGCCAGGTCATCCGATCGAAACGATCCGTGAGCAGGTAGGCCGTGGCACCGGGAGTCACCAGCATGGCCACCACCAGAATGATTCCCACCGTCTGCAGACCGGCCACCGCCGCCAGCGAGAGCACAGACAGCAGCAGGTAATGCAGCAGGCCGGTGTTGATGCCGATCGAGCGGGCGTGGGTGGGATCGAAGCAGAACAGCAGAAGGTCCCTGCGGAACAACAGCAGCAGCGCCACAACGACAAGGCAGATCAGCCAGGTCTGCTGGATGTCAGCCGCAGAGATACCCAGAACGTTTCCGAACAGAATCTGGGTGAGATCGATGTTGCTGCGTGTCTTGGACACCAGCACAAGGCCGAGAGCGAAGAAGCCTGTGAAAACCAGGCCGATCACCGTGTCTTCCTTGATGCGCGACTTCTGCTTCACGAATCCGATGGCGGCCACCGAGCCCACTCCGAACACGAAAGCCCCGAGCGAAAACGGCAGCCCCAGTGCATAGGCCAGCACCACGCCGGGAAGAACGGCATGAGACACGGCATCACCCATCAGGGCCCACCCCTTGAGTGTCATGTAGCAGGAGAGCAAACCGCACACGCCGCCGACCAGAGCGCTGATCACCAGAGCACGCACCATGAAGTCATGGCGGAGGGGTTCCAGCAACAGCTCAGACAAGGTGAAGACTCCCCTGATCAGGCCCCTGTTGCAGCAAGCGACTCGCCGGGCAGCGGAGGAACGTCATGGAGCCTGCCCCCGCATCACATCAGGAGGAAGACCACCGAATGCCTGGGAGAGATTCTCCGGTGTGAACACCTCCGAGGTTTCCCCGTAGGCCAGCACCGTCTTGTTGATCAGCACCACAACATCACAGAAATCCCTCACATGGCTGAGGTCATGGGTGGAGATCAGAATCGAACACGATTGATTGCGCATCTGCAGAAACAGTTCCGCCATCAGCTTCTCCGTGCGCACATCCACTCCGTTGAAGGGCTCGTCGAGCAGGAGCACCGATGCGCGCTGAGCGATGGCTCTTGCCAGAAAGGCACGTTTGCGCTGCCCGCCGGAGAGGGCTGAGAGAGGGCGGTCCCTCAGATCCAGCAGTTCAACGCGCTCAAGCGCATCGCGCACCGCCAGCCGATCGGACTGACGGGGGATGCGCAGAAGATTCATCGAGCCGTAGCGGCCCATCATCGCCACATCCCAGACGGAGACAGGGAAGTCGCAGTCAATGCCCTCGCTCTGCGGCACATAGGCCACAGCCTGATCCCGCTGGGCTTCGGCCACCTTCAGTCCGTTGATGCGGATCCTTCCCCGGGAAGGACGCACAAAACCTGTGAGCGCCTTGAACAGGGTGGACTTTCCGGCTCCATTCATCCCCACCATTCCGCAGATGCAGCCGGCGGGCAGGGTCAGCGACGCGTCATAGAGCGCCACAGAGCCGTTGTAATCAACACAGAGCTGTTCAGCTGCGATCCGAATCGTCATGGCATTGGATCGGAGTTGGAACTGAGCCCTGATTGGATGAGTTTCACATTGTGGCGCTGCAGATCAAGCAGGGTTGCGGCAGGACCGTTGCGATCCGATAAGGAATCAACGTAGAAATTGCCTCCGAAACGGCTTCCGGCAGCCCTGGCCACCTCACGCTGAGCCTTGTCGCTCACGGTGGTTTCGCAGAAAACGGCAGGAACCTGATCACGTTTGACCCGTTCAATCAGTCGACCCATGCGGCGTGGCGAGATCTGACTTTCAGCGTTGACCGGCCACAGATAAGCCTCTTCAAGGTCGTAGTCGCGCGCCAGATAACTGAACGCGCCTTCGCAGGTCACCAGCAGACGCTGGTCAGGAGGTAGCGCCTGCAGTGAGGTGCGGAGTTCGTCATCGAGACCCTGGAGACTGGCTTTGTACGCCACGCCGTTGGCCGCATACTGCGACGCGCCATCAGGATCGAGCTGTGAAAAGGCCTCGACCAGCCTGTCCACATAGATCTGAGCAGCCTGGGGCGACATCCAGGCGTGGGGATTGGGTTTTCCGGCGTAGGCATCCTCCTCGATCAACAGTGGTTCAACACCATCGCTGAGCGTCACGGTGGGCACATCCCCCGCCGCCTCCGTGAAACGCCTGGCCCAGAGCTCAAGTCCAAGCCCGTTTTCAATGATCAGGTCGGCTCCTGAAGCGCGCTCGATATCGCTTGGCGTGAATTCATAACCATGAATTTCCGCTCCCGGTTTGGTGATGGATTCCACCTGAAGCCTCTCTCCGGCGACATTGCGGGCCATGTCGGCCAGGATCGTGAACGTGGTCAGAACCTTGGGACGGCTGTCGGAAGCGGAGGACGACAACCGTGACGGGCTGCCACAGGCAGCGGTGATGCAGAGCAGACCGGCCCAGATCACTGCAGAGGGCAGGCCTCGCTTCAACAAACCGCAGACACCCGCCCGAAAAATCTGCGAAGAGCTTAGAAGACTCTCCAGACCTGAAAGTCATTCCGGGTTACCTGCGACCACTTGCATGAACTCGAATGCCACCAGCTCGTGCGTCATGCCATGCAGGCGATGCAGGCAATTGAGCTGAAGCCCCTGCCGGATGGCAATCAGTCGTCGAAATCGTGATCGTGCTTGTTCATGGCCTCCACGACGAGATCATGGATCATCAGCTTCACTTCCATGTTGCTGTGATGCACGACTAGACGCTGAATCGCGTAGTACACGATCAACATCACGGGAAGGATCAGAACAGAGACAATCTCGTACATGGGGTCTTCGATGCATGCCAGCGGCGATGAGCCGTGGCACTGAATGCCTCGACCGACATGATGGCTCCGATCTGATTCCCAGGCCGCAGTTCTGAGCGACAAACGCCACATGTGGTGGCAGTGCATCGCCTGCTTGCAGTGCTGGGTGAGATGCATCACCAGTTCACCGATGCAGATCGCGGCTGACACCAGATCTGGGGCTTGCATCAGGCCACACACCAGACCTATTGATGGAGTCGGCCGGGTGATGGGGACATCAATCGCCGGCTTCAGGCTCCCCGATCGCTGATCGGGGATTTTTTTTGGCGCCGGCAGCGTTCAGAGCAGTAGCGAACCTCATCCCAGACGTCTTTCCATTTCTTGCGCCACTGGAACGGCCTGCCGCAGACAGGGCAGGTTTTTGTGGGTCGATCGCGGGGGCGTTTCACAGCATCACCGTTCGACCCGGCTGATTCATTCCAGGCATCACGACAGTGATCGGATCCCCATTCATCAGGAGCTCAGCCGTCATGAGCATGAACATCGTTCCCGAAGCTAGAGCAGAAATCGCTGCGCCCATCGATGCGGTGCGATGACGATTCTCCATTCCGCCGAGGGCCCGGGAACCGGATGATTCAGAAACTGCAGCTCTGAAACGCGCCTGGACTGACACGCTGAGGATCGATCATCCGCAACAGATTGCCGATAATCAGGCGGTGCGATCAAGTGCAGAAGACCTGACGGAATCACGCAAACCCTGAACACGCAGCAAAAAATCTTTAGTAAAAATAAATACCTATTTGAGATTTAAGAAGCGCCTGTTCGCTGATCCCATGAAGGTCATAGTTTGCACACATTCGTCTCCTGGAATGATATGGCTCCGCATCAATCCGCCCCATCCTGTTTCATGCACTGGAGCGTCCAACGCGTCACCAATAATCTGTTTTCGGTGTCAGCCACCAGTGATGGCCTCGATTACACCCACGTTGGCAACTACCGAACCGTGGAAGATGCCAACAGGGCCGGTCGACGTTTTGTTTCAGCCCGCGCACATGAACATGGCCGCACAACCCATGATCAGGTGAGGCAGCTCGCCGGATGAACGTTTGACCACTGAAGGCCAGGGTCGCGGATTGTGAATCCTGGCTAGCGAGGGGGGGAAACTCCCACTCCCTCCTCGCCATGGCACTCGATGATCAGTGCGTTTCGATTCATCCCTACTTCCGGATCCCTTCAGAACGAGCTGAAGAGGTGATGGAACTGTGCAGAGAGTTCGTGCAGCGTTCCAGTCAGGAACCTCTTTGCCTTTATTACGGCTTTTCCAGGTCAGGCAACCAGCTGCATTGCCGCGAGGGCTACCGGGGCGCTGCCGGGGCTCTGGCACATCTCGAAAACGTTGGCGCCCAGTTGCAGGCATTTCTGCAGATCTGCGAACTGACGAAGCTTGAAGTGCACGGACCCTGCGAGGAACTTGAGACACTTCGGCCTGCACTGAAGGATTTCCCAGTGGAATTTTTTGAACTGCAGATGGGTTTCCGACGCTGAAAGCATGCCCGCCATGGCGGCAGCGATCGCAGGAACGCAAAATTCACAGCCGTTAGGTGAGGAGTCACTGAAAAACCCAAGCAACCGTGTGATCTGCAACAAATCGTTTGGTTCAGACCGATACCTTGCGCTCACTCCCCCATGGAGATCGGCATGAACGGCAGCATTCAGCTCAGCACCGAACAGCACTTCCAGATTGAGCAGTTCAATCGTGCCCTTGAAACGACACAGGACCCTGATCAACTTCGTCAGCTGGCCAGACAGCTGATGCAGGCATGGCAGACCCAGAAAGCCGCCACTTCCTGGGTGCTCAGACAGGAAGCACCGCCGTTCATCGCAGGTGGTGGCTGACGCCGATGATTTCAGCAGTCATCGCTCAAAAAGCACAGGTTCGCTGTGCCCAAAGAAGCTTCGACCTTCACAACTTCCCGGCGCAGCCTTTAGGTTTTTGCAAGGATTTGACCATTCATGGTTGAGCTTTACCTGAACGCCAAGCTTCACAGCAGGATCAGCGAGGACGCCTATCGCTCCCTGCTCACACGCAAGGACCTCGATGATCAGGATCTCAAGCTTCGCAGTGACCTGCTCAGACAGGTGGACAACGGTTCCATCAGGCTGACCTGAACGGCGGCATCTCCCTCTTGTTTCAGCCGAGCGATCCCCGCTTCTGGAGAGCCTTGCTGGGCGTCATCTCCCTGCTGGTGGGATGTTCCCTGGCCTGGTTGATGCTCAGTCTCTGACTGAATTTCCCGGCATGAAAGCTCCACTCGCCGCAGCTGTCGGCGAATGGGCCTTCGCCCGCGGCTGAGTCACCACACGCACGAGCTTTCACAGATTGCATGCCTCGGCGGCGGGCAGGGGCCTTCCACACAATTTTTTCGGATCCTCGGGGAGCCTGTTCAGATCATCAACATCCAGAGCAGCGAGGCGACAGACACCCCTGCAGCAACACCCAGCAGAGCAAGCATCAGCAGACTGCCACCGGCGAACCAGAGCAGACGACGGAAGGTCTCTGGAAACAGAAGATGAAGGCTGAGCCCCAGAGCCACGGGCCAGAGGGGCGGAATGATCAGACAGACAACGGTGAAAAGACCGAGTTTCAGGCGACGACGCTGTATCTGTTCCTGCTGGAGTCGCAACAAGTTCTGGTCACGCTCAAGCTGCTCAAGCTCATCATCACTGAGCCAGCGCCCCAGTTCCCGAGCCCTGATTAACTCCCTTTCCAGCTGTTGTTGTGACATCGACCGAGCCATTCCCTGATGGTATTCAGCGATGGTTGCTTGTGTCGCTCTTCAACCAGGATCGCTCAAGAGATGCACGCGCCTTCTCGGGATCGAGCGCATTCAGACGCTGCTGCGCCTTCATCCTGGTGCGGAACGGCCCGGTGAGTCTCCAGAAGCGCAGTGCCGAAGCAACCGCCACCACAGCCCAGGCCACCAGTATCCAGCGCGGATCGTGCAGTGACATACCAACGATTTCGTCCCTCAACGTTAGGCAGCTTTGGGCGGCAGGCGAACCGTTTATGGTCCAGCCCTCGGAACAGGGGCCATGCCTTGCCAGGTGGACAATCAAGTGGTCGTGATCTGCCGATCGGACGAAAGCGCATGGCGACCGAAAGGATTGAACGGAGCTCCGATCGGGTCCTATTCGATCGGCATCGATCCGGTCACAGGAAAGCTGCGCAGTGAACGCAGGCTCGAGAGCTGCCTGCATAGCTTCAGCCACCGTGAAGGAGGCACACTGATTGAGCTGTCCAGCGAGGGCGGAGGAGTGATCGCCCTCGACACGATCGAACTGCCCCTCAGCACCCTGGCAGTGGTGCGTCTGATCTCAAGTCGCCAGGGCGACGACATCCATCTGGTGGAGGGGGTGAAAGCCGAGGATCTCTCGGCCTACAACTGGGGGCTGGAAGGGAAAGACAGGTTCCAGCTGTTCCATGACCCGACTCCACCCAGGCAATGGACAGGCAGCCTCAGTGACTGGCGACGAAGTGCGACCTACCTCAGGCATCAGCGGAGCTTCGATCAGAAGCTGAGGCGGGAGTTCGCGGCAGCGGTGCAGGCTCTCTCCATTCACATCAGTGCCGAAGATCAGAAAGTCTTCGATGCGTTCATCAGCCAGGCCTGCGCGGATAACGCAGGTTTGTACTGGGATATCCGCAAAGCCTCTGCTGTGTATGCCCTGCAGGGAACCTTCAGCGGGAACGACCTCAGCCGGATGGTTTATCTGGCGCAGGAGGGCATCGACACGCGTCAGCTTCCATTTGAATGTTCAGCCCAGCAGGTTGTCAAAGCCCTCTTCGATCACTGCAAGCTCAACGCGGAAATCCTCAGCGAGGCTGAAATCTGGGATGCACAGACACGCTATGACCTGCTGACGCTCGATCAACTGATCACAATCGTGCGCACGAAAACGAAGCACAAATCCTTCCTCTACCAATGGCTCTGGCGCATGCAAGGCAAACCCGATCCCGCGCTGATCGAAAGCCCTGACGTTTATGAACTCTTCCGGGAAGAGCTGATCGTCGATCGCGACAGAATCCTGGAGGCCTTCGCTGTTGAAGGGGCCCTGGAAGTTGACTATCGCGACCAGGTGGTCAATTCGATGCTGCGTGATGACGGCTGGACCCTGAGGGAGACCGACACACATCTCGACAATCTCTACAAAGGCCAGTCAATGCCTGGTCTTGAAAAGGATTCAGAACCTGAATGAGTGATTGGTTCTCGGAGGAATTGAATCAGCTCATTCTCTTGCAGACGACTGCTGCTCCATGACTTCGGTGAGTCGTGTGATGGCTGAGGCGAGCTGCACCTGTGGATCAGGTGTTGATGCCTCAACGGTTTTCTCTCTGCGTTTGGTTTTTTCAACAGCTCTGACAATGATGAAACAGACAAAAGCAATGACAATGAAGTTGATCAACGCAACAATGATTTCCCCACCAGGCAACTGGGACAAAGATTGAACATTAGCCTTGTCCATTGCAGGCTCAAGTGCATTGGACATAATCAACTTGACTGTCGAGTCGACCACTTTCCCAAAGGCTCCAGCAATGATGACTGCAACTGCCAGGTCAACAACATTGCCTTTATTGATGAATGCCTTGAAATCCGATAGAAGTGTCAGCTTAGCTGCCATGCTTGAGTAGTCGTCTGACGATTGTTTAGCGTCAAAATCCGAACTTTTCAACTATTTTTTTATCTTTGCACAGCGGCAATACAATCTCACCCAGCCTTGAGACTTGCTCCGCCAGCGACGTGACTCAGCAATCTCTTTCACTGCAGACATCCCATATCTCAAGCCCGCCTGATGATCCAAGTGACTGGATCCCCACAGATGTCAACTGGAAGCATCTGTGCTTGCTGCGAAAGCAATTGAGATCTCATCAGTTGATGGTCATTGCTGAATCGTGATGGATCCGTGAGTGATGACAACTGAACTGAACTCCAGGCGTAACTGACAGATTCGAGCGGGATGGGCAGCGCATTCGGGATACAGGGTTGTAGCTCCCCGGCGGCATCACAACTAGCTTGGGTTGCCAACGGTTCTGCCCCGCAGACAGTCTCCCCATGGAACGCATCGACGGTCGAATTCTGATCGGTGTGATCGGAGTGCTGCTGCTGGCAGCTGCGGCCTATGAGTACTCACTGGTTCAGGGGCTGGCACCGGCAACCTGAGTGCAGCAACCTCACTGCTCGGGACTGCAGGCATAGCTGACAATTGATCCCCTGCGCTGGCGGAAATCCGGATGCTCAGGATCCTCCACCTGCCACCACCAACGCCCGTCGGTGTAGCTGGGAGCACCGGCATTGTTGGTGCGAGGCAGCTGAAGGGTGACGCCTCGCCAGCTGAGCAGAATCACATCGCCGGGCACGGTTCCGTCAGCGATGTTGGGAATCGGTTGGTCCATGGTGCCGAATGCGTCACGCCCCAGCTGAATCGGTTCCGCTGTGAGCCGGTCGCCATCGCAGATCCAGGCCGCTGACACAGGCACCACGCCTGTGAGCATCACCATCAGCAGCGGCAGTGACCACATCAGCCAACCGACCAGCAGCTTCTGACATCGCTGTGACTGATCCACGGCAGCGCTGCGAAAACGACAAAGTGACAATGATGCACCCCTGCGCAGTTCATCTCCAATGCTCCCTCCCTTCGTTCCCTTCTGTCCGATCAGTGCGGCCAAGATCGCCGGGCTCAAGGCCACGGTGACGCTGCTGCTGATCATGCTGTTCAAATCCAAGCTGCTGCGCGTGAAGATGTCGCTGCTTGGCTCCCTGATCGGCCTGATCCTGCTCACTGGTTTTCTGTTGAGCACAGGTGTGCTGACCCTGATCGCTGGCGGAGCCGTGGCTTACGCAGCCAACCAGAACAAGTCATGAGCGAGGACGCACCCGCACCGTCGACACTGCCGGGTCGTGCTCAGGTTCTGGCCGCATCAGCCGGTTGGGTGGCTGTGCTGCTGAATGTGCTCCCCGGGCTTGGTGCCGGATATCTGTATCAGCGTCGCTGGAAGGCCTACTGGACCACTTCCGCTCTGGCAACAGCCTGGTTCGTGGCAGGCGCCGCACTTGGACAGGGAACGGGATTGGAGGCTGACCCACGCAATCAACTGGTGGGTCTGATCGGCCTCGTGCTGCTGGCAACCATCACCGCAGCAGAAGCAGGCCTCGCGGTGAAGCGTGTCCGCAATGCCGACTGAGCGAAGGCTGCAGGGCGGGGAAATTCTGCGTTTCTGGTTCGAGGAGTGCAGACCCTGGCAATGGTTCCGTCAGGACCCAACGTTTGATCAACGAATCAGCGAACGGTTCGGACATCTGGTGCAGGCAGCTCAGGCACAAAGGCTGGCTCACTGGGAATTGCATCAGGAGTCAGCACTGGCACTGGTGCTGTTGCTTGATCAGTTCAGCCGTCAGATCTGGCGCAACCAGGCTCTTGCCTATTCCGGCGATCAGGATGCGCAGCGGCTGAGCCGGATGGCACTTGATCGCCACTGGTTGGAGAGAGAACCACAGAGAGCGAGGCGACAGTTCTGGTTGATGCCGCTGTTACACGCCGAATGCCTGGAGACCGTGAACACGGCGATTCCGCTGATGGAACGTTGGGTGGATGCTGCAACTGCCGATGTGGCACGGCGCAATCGCATGATCTTGCTTGAACACGGGCGTTATCCCTGGCGGGATGAGCCCCTTGGGCGGTGAGCATGGCTGACTGCTCATTCAACTGTGATCTCTGCGGGCTGATCGGGCCCGTGCAGTACCGGGTGTGCAGCCAGTCCACACCCCAGTGGAGATTTGTCTGCAGGCAATGCTGGACAACGGTGGTCGAGCAGCAGGGTTACCGCTACGGGGGCACACGCAAAGCGAGTCGTCGAAAGAGAGCACGCGAAACGCCAAGTTCAGTGGAATGTCTCCCTGCCGAGAAGAAGAAAACCAAAGAAACCTGATTGCCGGTCAATCAGACATCGACTCGGCAACCGGAACAATTTCTCGGTTCAATGATCTATTCCTTCAGATCAGTGTGACAAGCGAAGGATCATTGATGTTGAGTAGCAAGAGCATCTGATCACCGCCTGCGCCATAGGACAGGCCCTGAGCAGTGGCCATGAAGCCACCGCCGGCGACGCCTTGAACACGATCTTCTCCTGAGGTGTAATCCTGAACGACGGCAACACCAGCACCGGCAACGGCCTGAAAAATGTCTGCGCCTTTATCGCCCCACACCGTGCCGGCACTGACTTACAGAGTGTCATTCTCGGAGCCTCCGCGGTAGGTCACACCATCAACGCTTCCGGTGACGATATCCATTCCTCTGTTTCCATTCACCCAGCTACCCGGGCCTGCACTGAAGACCTGCAAACGATCGTTGTCGGCACCACCCAGGTATCTGCCTTGCCCGCCACGCAGAATGATGAGGTCTTCGCCGTTATTGCCATTGGCAAAATTACTGGAACCACCAGTGACTTCAAGGACATCATTACCGGAGAGCAAACCGATGTTGAAGCTCTTGGATAAATTCAATAAATCAACACCATTTGTGTAATATCGACGGCCATTGATTGAGGAGTTTTCAATCGATCCCGCAGCATTGGAACTTCTCGAACTGCTTGAATCATTGGTCGGTTGACTGGAATCAGGCCCTGCAGGATCGTCCTCAGAATCATCAGTTTCTCCGCCAAAATCATAATCGTCGTAATAATAAAGGGTTTCTGAATAACTCAAAGTGCTTTCAAAATTGAAATACATTGGTTCGCAGATTTGATTATCAGAAAATTTAACGGCCCCCACCCGGCTTCGTGGATGCGTCAATTGCTACGAGTGCATTGCCTGCGCTAATTCAGCTCCATCCCTTTGCAGGGATGGCAAGCGAACACAGAACAGAAAATCAGTCATGGATTGAAAAACACCAGTCACTGCAAAGGGCCTGGGGCAGCAACCAGCCAGCGAGGTCCGCCCAAACGGGTGGGTCATGCGGCTGGAAAACGACCCCTCGCCATCGATCATCCATGTTCTGACAAAATAATTTTGAATATTGAGCCGTGATCGAAGAAATGAATTAATCTCCTGAATCCTGATTCATATTCAATGAAAAAGTTGAATGCCATATGCTTAACAGCGATGAAATTGCTTGGTATTTCTTGGCTCTTTATTGCTTCATTTGCCATTCTTGATGTTCTTTATCATGAAAGCAGCAATAACGAGTACTTAAAGGCGTGCCTGCGTTATCACAAAGGGATGATGATGGTATTGGATGATGAAGACGCAGATAAAATCAGGCTCGAATTCCTGCCTGGTAGTGACACTCATGATGTAGC
>MDTA01063391.1_pt1 | contig 12009 bp, 18 predicted proteins | sample 811151 | NCBI WGS metagenome assembly MDTA01 (sample SAMN05326648, study PRJNA326480) | marine metagenome | isolation source: seawater | place: Indian Ocean: South | collected 2010
AGGTGTAATCATCAGTTTCCTTTAACTTGACCCCATTGAAGAAAACTTGTAGCTCATCACCACTTCCAGAAACTACTGCAAAATTTTGTTGTGATGCTTCAGCCGTATAACTGTATTTTTTTATCTTAGAATTCGCAGAACTTTGCTTTCCAATAAACGGCATTAGGTGATCTCCATAAATGAAAGAGTGACATCTAAATTTGCATTATCTGCATAAACTTTTATTGCATCTGTTGTTTGCAAAACGTACTTCTGACCACTTAATAGTTCTAAAGAAGTCTCATCATCTAAATGCACATCTTTAATTGCATTGACATCAGCATTTTGACTTGCACCACTGTTTGTTGTGTCAGAGGAAATAACAACTGAAACCTTAATTGAACTGGTATGTTTATTAGATATTAATAATGCCAGTATTATTGATGTTGTTGAAGCTGGCACTGTATACAAAGTAGTCGGGCTGCCAGCACTGGTTGCGACACTTGATTTAGTTACTACTTTGAATGTATTTGCCATATCAACCTAAAGCTAATGCTAGGGCAACAACAGTATCCTCAGATACACCGCCACCGCCACCGCCACCACCCCCTGTTTGATCTGCGACCCAGGCATAATCAGAACCATTCCAACTGAGGATTTGATTTGTTGATGCAGTGCTGGTGTTTAAATGGGTGTCAACATCTGAATCGCTATAAGATCCACCGGTTGTCTGATCAACCCAGGATGTAACACCGTTGCCATCAGTTTTTAAAACTTGGTTTGCTGAACCAGTGTCATTTGGAAGGGTGAGTGTGTACGATGCACCAGCACTATGTGGTGGCCCTTTTAAAGTAATCCCGTGTGTATTAACCTCACAATTTAAGACGATTTGTCCTGACCCTTTTGTGCTGTTGCCTTTAAAAACTACTTGACCGGTTCCATTAGGATCTAACTCAATATTTCCGTTTGATGTTGAAACAATATCGTTCCCATTAACGTCTAAATTTCCACCTAGTGCTGGGGAACTATCATTGGATAATTCAGTTGTTGGAGATTCTGATAAATTTGCTAATTTTGTTTTTTCTGAATCAGTAAATGCATTTGTGTTAGATTCCGCTTCATACAAACTTTTTATTTCAGATCCAGTCTGGTCTGGTGCTGCTAATGCCTGAATACCATCTAGTTTTGATTTATCGCTGGATGACATCCTGCCAGCAGCAGATGTTGTTGCTTCTGCCAGTGCTGCATCAATTGCAGTGAAAGCAGTATTGAGAACAGCACCCCATGCACCCCGGGTTGATTCAGCACCCGGTTCTGGAAGGGTCAGGGAAAGATTAACGGTTGTAGGCATTATGCATCATCAAATTCTAAGGTGTAGGTCCATGTTGCAGTAGCACCCGATGGTACATAATCATAATATCCTGAACCAGTGTTGATACTGACTACATCACCATATCCATACCCTGCAGTTCCATACCTATTAAATGCTGTATTTAACCCAGTAGAGTCATTGTTAATCGGAATATTGACTTGGGCATTTGAACCAGTCCAAGCAAGTTCACCTAAGTCAGATAAAGATGTATATTCACCAGCATTTTCGTTGGTGTAAGTTGCATGTCCATAGGCTATCCAGGTTTTCCCGGATGCTGGGGTTCCTGAAACTTTTCCTGTGCCTTTAAATTTCACAAGTCCTCCCACTGTTGTGGTCAAGCTGACATTCCCGGATCCATCGATAGTTGCAGATCCGGTGCAGTCTCCTGAGAGAGTTAATGTTCGACTGGTTCTCCATTGGTCTGCATGTATTGTGTTGGTTGATGAATTAAGGGTTTTGTTTGTTAATTCTTGGGTGTCAGATGTTCCGACAATAGTTCCTGAAGGTGCAGTCTGACCATCCAAAGTGTCTGCATTCAGGTTGGTCACCTTAGTTGTTGATGCCACTGAAAATGGTGCAGTGCCAGTGGTTACCTCAGAAGTGACCTGACCCGTGAATGTGGTTGCACCATGCTTTGCATTTGAGGTGACCGTGTCAGTGTTAGCATTGCCAAGGGTCACATTCCCGGTTGCTTCCAGAGTTGAAAATTTGCCAGTGGATTCGGTGTTTGCACCAATTGGGGTGTTGTCTATTGCAGCACCATCAACATACCCAGGTTCAAACACCAATGTGATTGTCACTGAATCACCGGCTGATGCTGTGACTAAACCGGTGCTAACCGTAATCGAATTTGAATTCGATTTATTGCTGATGGTGTGGATCGACGGGCTGGATGTGGATCCATTTGTGTCTGATGCTGCTCCCGTTACCCGGACTTTGTCACCAATCTCAAAGTCTTCAAACAGATCACCGGATGCAGCACTGATGGTCCCTAAAGAAGAACCCGTGTTTGTGAAGATAATTGCAGTTGATGTAAACCCCTTTACGTTGTCTTTATCAAATTTATTAACCAGTTGAGAATCAACTGCATCCAATGAATTATGAAGGTTCTGACCCCAATTTTGGTTATCACCACCAATTTCACTCTTAACCAGAGAGTAATTCGATGTAAATGTATTTGCCATGGTTACTGATTAGTCCAGGTTTGGTTTTGTTCTGATTGGTTTATCCAGGCATTGTAAACAGATGAATAAACCCCGGATCCATAAACATCTGCACCATAAATTAAGTTTTGAACATTACCTTGGTCCGCATACGTTTGTGATGTTGCCCCCTGGTCTGTCCAGGTCTGACTGGCACCAATCTGACTGGTCCAGGTATTTGGTCCCGTGGTTTCATTTGTGTAGCTCATGAATAAACAGTGATTGGTCTAGCGGTCAAAGTACCACCGGCATATCTGGATGCATCATCTGCATCAATAATTTCTTGAAGTGCTTTTTGGCTCAGTGAAGCCCAAGTCTGTAGACGGGCATCATTCATTAGAAAAGGTTCTGCTGCCATCAAAGTTGAATACAAATACAGATCAGGATGCGATGTTAACAACCAGTTGCTGGTGTTGCTGTCAGACAGTGCTGGGACCTTTGCAAAATACTGGATCTGTAAGGTGTAATTTTTGTCCGGGGTTTTAAGTAACTCCATAGCGTTCCCGGCTATGGTGTAAAAATCTGGTACACCAATAGTGTTGTTTACTTGCTCCCGGTAATCGTCGGCCCGGTCTGGTGTCAGATAATGCAACCTCTTTGGTGTTGAGGTGCTAGTGATATTGACGTTTCTGGCCTGGAGAAAATCATCTGGAAGGCTCACATATTGTGTGGATGCTGTTGTAGTTGCCCGGGTCATTTGATCCCGGGTTCTAAGCATCCGATTAAACCCGGCTTCAGCTAAATCAATAAATTCGGGGATCCTGGTATCCAGGTCAGACCGGTTCAACCAGTTACTGGTTGCTGTCTTTAACTCCGAAAATGTTGAGATGGCCATTTAGGTCAAATTTCCTTCCCAGGTTCTGAACGGTTTGTTCTCCGGTCTGTCCAGCCATTTCATGAGTCTTTTTTTATCCTGGAGTATCCCTTGACGGTATAGTTTTGAAGCTAACACCGGTGGAATCTCAGCAACCTTCCGGTAAGGTGCTGACCGATCTATTGGGACATCATGATGCTGTTTAACATAGTCCAGAGTCGGTTGGATATTCTGGACCTTATTAATGTGGTAAGTACCATCCCCATCTTCGGTGTTCACTGTTGTAGTGACACCATGGGACTGGTCCATGACTGTTGTATTTAATGGCATGATTTGGAAATAACCAGACCTGACTTAATTTAGTCAGGCCCGGCTATCTTTAGAGGTTAGTGAAGGATCATCCTCCAATATCGGCCATAAGACCGTGGGCACCTTCGTTATCTACCTGAAGGCCACCTTCCCATACGATAAATCCCTCTTGAGCATCGCCTACGATTCCCTTGGTACTCATCTCATAATTTCTGAGACTAGCAACCTTAGCAAACTCAGGATTCAGTACGAACCCGTCAGGACATGCACCAGAGGATCTGGATCCAGATGAATCATCCATGAACCGGTTGGTATGGACTGTATAGGTTCCGAAATCGCCAATGTATACCGAAACATTCGCATTTACTTCATCGGCTGCACCAGGAAGAGCCACTACTTGTGTGGATGATGCCCGACCTGAGAAACCAGAAATCACTTGCTTTGACTTAGAGTCAACCATGATCATTGACGGTTGATCTGCACTGTTGTCATAGCAGAGTTTCAAAACTGCTTTCAGGATGTTTTCAGTGACAGCCCTTGCCGTTCCATCATTTCTGGGATCAGTTCCAATGGCATTGGTTGGGTTGGTTCCATCCGATGCTTTGTCAACATTGGTGCGGATCCATGCACCTAAACCAGCAGTGGTTCTGGCAGTTGTTGCATCAGCAGATGCTTCGTTGGATGCTTGGTTGAGAAGCATCAGTGACTCTACATCTCTTTTGAGTGCCCGACTGGCTAATGCAGCCTGGTGTGCAAAAGCATCTGCAACCCCGGCCCGATTTACACTAGCTTGAGTATTTGTAACGGCAAATGCCCTATAAAGGATCTGACACATGTTGGACAGCCTTGTGGTATTGGTGGCTGCAGATGCACTTATAGAATCTCCTTCCAGTTGTGCTGCGGTACTCACAGCAGGCAACGATTCGATCTGCCACTCAAATTTTGTGTTAGTGACATTACGTTTTCCGACTGAAGAAACAAAAGGTGTCTCTTCGGGGCTGATCGAATAAATATCTTGACTCAAGTCTTCACGCTGACCAACAGCAGTGAAGGTGTCAAATGCGTTACTTACTTTGGCCATGTTGACCTCCTTATCGACTTAATAATTGTTTAAAAACAGCGTCGGCATCAGAAACCTTCCCGGATTTTGCTAGTCTCATTCTAGCCTTTGCCAGTTGAGTATGTTTCCTGGGCATCTGTTGTGCTGACCCAGGTGCTACCGGTCTGATCCCTTCAGGAACCTGACGGATTTTGTTGGTGCCACGTTGCTGGACTTGTGTTGCTTTCCAGCCTTGATGCAGTGCTTTGACAGCCCGAAAATCAGTGACGTTTTGGATCTCTGATTCTGACCATCCCAATGACTTAGCATATTCCCGGATCCCGGCTTTTTCTGCTTGTGCGACTTGAGGGTCACTCCACTCTGGAATAGCATCTAATAAGGCCGATTGCTGTTGTTGCAAATAAGCCTGTTGTTGCTGTTGTTGTTCTTGCTGCTGCTTGAACATCAACTGTTGCTGTTCCATTTGAAGATTCTGAAGCTGCTCTTTCCGGTCCCGGAAGGCTTCCTTCTGCTTCATCCACTCCAGTGGATCCTGCTCATACAGTGCATCCCAGTCTGGTTCTGGTTGCGTTTGTTGCTGAGACATGACTTGTTGCAGTTGGTTAGCATAATGCTCCCTCTCCTGCCTTAAAGCCTGTTGCTCTGCCTCAAATGCTTTCCGTTCTTCAGCCAGTTTCTGGGTGGCCCGTGTAAAATGAGACTGTCTCTGATATCCCTTTAGTGCTTCATCCAGGGTGACCTCATGCTGTTCACCATCGATCTGAACCTGATAATAACTAGGTTCAGGTTCTGCTTGAGGTTCCTGTTCTGCTTCTAAAAGTTCTTCATCGACGGTTTCATCGACTAAATCCGATTCTGGATCCTGTAAATCCTGATCGGTCTGTAATTCCGGTTCTGGTTGTGTATCGGGTTCACTCCCGGACAACATTTCCCGGTAATGTCCTTCCACTGCCTGGAGTCCATCCATGGTTGCTCCTTATATGAAGGTTTAAGATTTTTGACGTTTTTTCACCTTTTCCAAATGGCTTTTGTGAAATTCGCCTCTTTGCATGATAACAGACAGATGTCTGCGAACTTCGCCTATGGCAAATAAAAGTTGCCAAAGGGTTTCCCGGGATTCATATTCCTCCGGGTTGGTATCTCTCCAAGATTCAAAATAAGTCTTTTCCAGGTGATCAAAGGTTTCATTGATGATTGGATCAGCTAGAAGCTGTTTGACCCGGTTTGCTTTCTTGATTGCTTCTTGTGGATTGTCTGTCATTCATCCTCTCCGATTAATCCTTGTTGGGCTATGGCACCGGCTGCAACAGGACCAACCATATTTTTCAAAACAGTGTTCCCTTGTAGAACACCTTTTAGTACATCCTTGGGTTTCATGTTTAGTGCATCAGCAGTAATCTGAACCCGTTGCATCAACATCTCCATGAAGGATGCTCCTTCCCTGAGTCCTGATGTTCTAGTGCCAACACCAGTGTATGGTGCTGATGCAGTCCAGATTGCTGCTTGGGCACCGGCTGATGGGACTCCCTGTTTTTGTGCAAATTCGTTGAATGCTACTTCAAGCTGATCATAAATTTCTTTTTGTGCCGATGGCCTTTTCCCGGTTGGGTTCGTTTTAGTGATATACTTTGGATCAGTTTTCCCGGCCATTGCTCTCATGGCACCAGCATCCAGGGTTGCCATGTCTTCGATGTTGCCAGTTAGGTTTTGATAGAATCTTCCGACCTTTGGTGCTGAAGCATTGAACATCCCAGAATATGATTCATGAGCATATTTAGGTATTTGGTCTGTTTTAATGTCGATCCCATCAGGACCAATGACTGGGCCTTTAGTTGGATTTTGTGCTGATGCAAGTGTCCTACTAACACCCTTTAAGCTATTGCGACCATATCCAGATGGGATATCCAGTGTGCCTTCTTGGAAAACACCTAGTGGTACACCGGCTTCATCTAAGGTGTTGAAGTATGATGCTTGTTTGATGTTTGGGACTGGTGCTGTATTCGGAGAAAGTGCAGCAACATATCTCATGAAACGGTCATACAATGCACCACCGGTTTCTTCGCCAAATTCAGATTCTGCAAATTTCTTTAAAGGATTGGTGTTGTACCATGCCATTCCACCGGTCTTCATCCCTGCTTCCATCCAGTCAGTTAATTTTTTCTGCTGTTCTGGGCTTTGGAATGTAATTAATTCATCAGATACTTTTGGTTTCTGAGGTACAAAAAGAGGTTCCCTAGTTTGCGGAATATTCGGGTAATCTGTTTCTAGTTTTGAAAAATCTAAAAGTCCGGTTGGGTCTTCATATTTGATGTTTGATTTAACGGATGGGGCATTACTGGAAACCGGTTCAGTTTTAGATCCTTTTTCGACGATATTGACTTGATCATAAACTGGCCTGACATTCTTCCCTTTTTTTGCGTAACCAATGATTTTTGAATTACTTAGATCAACATCACCCCGTGTGGTTGGTTTTAGTCTAGGTTCTGACTTTTCTCCGGGGTAAGTTTTTAAAGTTACTGGGGTGTCATATTTAGCATCCAGAGTGTAATAGTGGGCATTATTATCATGGACACTGACTAAGGTATCAGCAGGATCCGGTGGTGTTACTGGGTTGCCTTCAGGGTCAGTCCATTCCCATTTGGATCTTTTTGAATCCATTAGGTTGACCTTCACTATTTTACCTAGTTTCGCATCAGCCTTTTCCTGGGCTGTCAGGTTCCCAGGTTTGTTTTCTGGCACCACACTTCTGGTGAGATTCTCATCATCAACCAACATGGATCTTTTCCCACCTTTGGTGCTGATGTTCATGCCCTGGAAAGTTTTTCCGGTCAAATCTTCTTTGAGATCAGGACTCATGTAACGTCCACCCGGATTATCTAAAAGACCTAGCTGAGAAAGTTGATTTTGCCTGACTGGTCTGATGGCTTTTAAAACACCACCCATTCCGATAGTGTTCAGTCCAATTTCATCGACGATTTCATCCATGACTGGATCTTCATCCAGTAAACCAACCTCACTTATTCTTTTAGAGAATCGATTGTATGGGTGTTGTGGACTTAAAAGAGTTTGATCAAACAGAAATTGACCAAGCCCTTTGGCAGCATCGATGATACCAGACTGATACTCAGACCCTAGATCCCTATTCCGGTAAGGATTCATTTCCCGACTTTCTTCATGGCTTGTTTATGAGCCTGGGTAAACGTGCTTCCCTTTTCCATCATTTGTTTCATGAAGGTCATATGCTTTTTAGTGTGATGCTTAGAATGCCTGGAAAGGGTTTCTTTTTGACGTTTTGTTAATGCCATTACATTCCTCCCCTGAGAGAAATCAGACGTTTTGTGTTTTCTGTTTCACCATTGCAGCAAGGTACTGAAATAACATGACACTTGCTGCATTGATAATGACCATGAATAAATACCTGTGAATTTACGCTCAAACAATAAGGGCAAATTTCATCAGTATTTTCGTTTTCCTTTTTTTTTCCTGTGCATATTCCCAGGCATCAGTTCTCCATCATGGGTTGTTGTTGATTTTGAGAACGGATCATTTCCCGTTCCCGGTCCATCATTGCTCTTATGTTGGCTTGATCAATGGTGGTGTTGTATTTAGACTGCAACTCAGCAATCTTCAGTTGCAGTTCTGCTTCAAATTCGTCCCGTCTTCGATCATCATCCATCAGCATCTTTTCCCGGTCCAATTCCAGTTTTGCCTGGTCATTGATCATGTCAGATTGAACCTTCTGCATCTGAGCCTGGACAAACATTTCCTGGGGATCTGGCTTCGGTGGTTGAGGTGGTGGTGGTTGATAATTAGCCGGGTCTGAGAAAAACTGTGATGTGTCCTTGTATCCTCCCAGGTTCAGCATCTTGGTCAGGGTCTGATAATACTGTCTCAGATTAACCAGTGGTCCTGATGGACCCATTTGCTGAATCAATTGTTCCTGTTTCTGGAGCATGGCTGTCAGGATTGACAGTTTCTCTGCATCCGTGGATCCACCTAATGGGATATCGACCTGGACATCCATGTCCTTGTCCCAGAATCTGGGATCCATTGGAACAAATTGGTTTCGTAGTCTTATAATCTTTTCTCTGTCCTGGTATCGGCATACCAGTCCCAAAACACCCTTGTACAGTGGCTTCAGTGCAGTCTCAGCAAAGATTCTGCTCAGAAGCTCCATGTGGGCTGCAGCAGCCTTGAATGTTCCATCAATGGCTACCCGGCTGGATGATTGTAGGCTTTCTGCATCCAGACCCATGGACTGTTTGGTGATCCCGGTTCGACTGGATTTGATCTCATCAAACAGGGCAAGAATCGGAAGACTTTCTCTGCCAACAAATGGCATGGAAAGTTGAGACACTGCTGCAGGGTTTCTAGCACGGATGACACCCCCGGGTTCCAGGTTCATGACATCCTCAAGCGAACACTGTCCTTCAACTGCCAGCAACCTGGGTGTAACACTCATGGCTAAAGATTCCATGGTGTTTCTCAGGATAAAACTTTTGATTCGTTGGATATCGGCTACCACATCAGTGATCGATGAACCTACGGCTGCATGTGGTTCAGGATCCGGGGTCATCAGTACAAAAGGCTTGTAGTCACATGGCTCATTCATGATGACGTTATATTTATTTCCGACTGTGACAATTCTTCGTAATTCGGAAATACCATCTTGATCCACATCAAGTTTGACGAAAGATTCAATGAACAGCACTTTTTTCTGGGCCGGTTCTACATTTGTTAATCCCCGGTTATGTGCTTCAGAATGCCGTGCCGTAAATTCATTGTTGACATCGAATTCGTCATCGGTGCCAGCGTACTGTTCCAATTCTTCAATGTCATACCCCAGTTGCTGTAGCTCAGACAGGGTCCGATAGGAACGGTGCCCAACAATGTCGGCTTCCTCAACATTTTTAGCCCGTCGATCAATAATAAACTCTTCCGGTGGTAATGCTTCCACCCGGATTCTGCCATTTTGAACCCGTCTTTTGACTGCAACGTCATACAGAGGTTGCCCACCTTCCCCCTGCTGTTGATAGGCATCCACCCCTTCCACACCTTCTTCACCGGCCAGAAGCTGGACTTGTCCTTCGTCTAAGCCAGTGTATTTGGATGTGGACACTTCTTCTGTTTTCTCATACCAGTATTTCAGGATCCCTGTCCTACGGATCAGAGCATCCTTGAATGCTGCATAGAAATGAGAAAAAGAATTATGATTTTCTTCTAGGATGATGTGGTTGATGTAATCGGTGGCCTGTTCAGCCATTGCCACATCTTCAGCATTCTTCGGAACAAACTGCATGATTTTCTTTGTTCCAAAAAACGTCCTCATGAGGACTGGCATGATGGCATTGACGGTGTCTCTTACATCATAAGAAACGACACTGGACCGGCCATCTTCGGTCTGTTCTGGTAGGTGCCCAGAATAATAGTCACCGGATTGAACCCGGTCTTCCCCTAGTTCATCGATATAGTCAATGGCATCCTCTAAGAGGTGTCCAACAAATGCTTCAACCTCAAGTTCATCCATTGGCTCTGGGCCATCGAACTCTGGGGGCACTGATTCGTACTCTGCCATGGGGGATATTGTAACAGAAGTATTTCCAAGGCTTTGTGCTGTCTCAAAAAAAAATAAACTTTCTTTAAAATAATTGTTGACATTACCCAATGGGTAAACTATAGTGTATTCAAGGTCAGGGAATTACCCCTGGTCGAACTAACCAGAAAGGCAATGATGAGAACAAAACAATATCAAAACCACGCTAGACAAAAAGAATCTTTCACAGAAGATGAAAACTTCTGTTACTCAAGGTTCCAGGATCCTAGAGATAATTGCTGGTACGCTTACGTTGAGTCCAAAGACGATTCCGATGACAGCAACGATCCTGACTGGTCAGAGGATGGGGTTTTCTACATCTTCAGTGGTCCCTGGAAACAAAAATACAAAGCTACAGACCAAATCAGGACTTGGTATGGGGATGATGACTTAATCTTCTAAGCCGAAACACCCCTTCGGGGGTGTCTGGTCTGGGATGATCTCCAGATCACTGATGATGGCAGATCCATTAAATTATCCAGAAAGGCAATTATGGCAAAACTTAAACTTGCTGACCTACCGGCTGAACTTCAAGAAGTCTTAGTTGGTCCACAAAAAAAACAACGCACCCAAACATCCATGGAAATCATCCGAAAGGAATCCATTAAGTGTTTGGCAACCATCCACCACCTCAGTGCAAATGACCGGGAACGTGTCCTGAATCATGCACTGAAGGTCAATAAAGTCTAGAAAGGCAAATATGAAAATCTGGCAAGTGATATCAGACTGCAAAGCAGAATATGACGCTGGCAGAGGTGGTTTTTATGCTAGATCAAAAAAAGAAATCCTGAAGGCAATCAAAGAAAATGAATGGGATATGGAAGGTTGCCAGATCTCAGTCATTGATGTCGAACCCAACAAAGATGGAATCATCCAGGCACTGAATAATTCTCAGTGGTAAAAATCAACGGGGTCTTCGGACCCCACACCAGAAAGGCAATTATGAAAAACAAAACAATTAAATTGGAAATGACCAGAAAGGAAAAAGAAATTTTTTCAACTTGGTTGCTGAATGCCATGGAAAATTATTGGCCTGAAGGTTGGACCAATGCAGAAGAACTTACTTGGACCAGAGAAGAATATGAAGTGGTTCAAGATATTCATGGATTGATCACTGATTGGTATGATGATGACCAGAACCATGTATACTCTCTTAATGCAATAAAACATGTTTTTGGTGAAGGGGGTAAATAATGGACCCCCGAAACAAAGTAATCCCCATGGGCACCCCGGTGACGGTGTACTATTTTGAGGGACCACCCAACAAAACATTCATGGATCATCCTTATTTTTTTGAGGATTCCAAAATCCAGGGACATTGGGGTGGCAAAGTTGCTGTTGCACCCATCTCCAAAAGTGTGGATGCTTATGTTGTGAAACCTGAAGACATAAAGGACCGATGAATTTAAATAGAATGGTTTGGAAAATCGCAAATGAGGTTTCTCAGCGAATGACTAGAATCCATAGCCAAGCAGATTCAGGAAGATTTGATCTGGAATGGATTAAGAAAAACATCAGGAATGATGAAGTTCTTCCAAATGGTGAAATTGCTTCTGAGCAAGCAATGGAATTTCTGGATACTCTTGATAAAAGATTAGCTGAAATAATACAGTTATCTAATCAATACCAGGAAATCGAATGACACCCCTGAAAAAGGTCAGATCTGAACTAGGATTAAAC
>MDTA01159107.1_pt1 | contig 12009 bp, 14 predicted proteins | sample 811151 | NCBI WGS metagenome assembly MDTA01 (sample SAMN05326648, study PRJNA326480) | marine metagenome | isolation source: seawater | place: Indian Ocean: South | collected 2010
GTGGGATTTTAAAGATTGTTTTTGGGTAAACAATGCAATCTATACTACGGTAGAGGGTAATGTAAAAATGTGTTGTATGAACACAGGTGCAGAACCATTTGGTAATTTGTTTGAAAACTCAATAGATGAGATAAGATTAATGGATGATTATCAAAATGTTAAGAAAGGTTGTAATACAAACAATCCTACTTCACATTGTAAAAATTGTTCATATAAAGAATTAACACCAATATTAGATTATGTAGGTATATGAAAAAACATTTAAAAAATATAAAAAGAATACAATACTCAGTTGATAAATCAAAGTATAATTATATTCTTGACCAATCAGAAAGAACAATACACATACCTGGATTTCAAAAATTTTTACAAACTATTAATCAAGAAGATTTTTTATTATATCCAAGTACAGATAATTTTAAATCTAAAATAAGTGAACACTTTGGAATCAGAACTAATGAAATATTTTTGTGCCCTGGTTCTGAAATAGGAATCAAAAGTGTTATTGAGGCATTTACTGATGGTGGTAGAGTGATTAGTTCAAATCCATCATTTCCAATGTATAAGGTTTATAGTGAATTGTATCAATGTGAATATTTTGGAATACCACATGAAAAGGATTACACTATATCAATGGAAAAAATATTATCCAATATCACACATGATACTGATTTAGTTATATTGGCAAATCCTAATAGTCCAATGGGTGAATATAAATCAGTTGATGAGTTAAGAGTATTATTAGAACAAGATGTACCTGTATTAATTGATGAAGCATATATTGAATTTAGTGGCAAGGATAGTATTCAATGGTTGATACATGAATATCCAAACTTAATGGTGTTGAGAACATTCTCAAAGTCTTATGGTTCTGCTGGGTGTAGAGTTGGTATGATATTTTCTAATTCAAATAACATTGAAATATTATCTAAGTATAAACAATGTTATGAGATTACAGGTGTATCTATAAAATGGTGTAAATATTTAATGGATAATTATGAAATAGTAGATACTTATATACAAGAGGTTATTGAAGAAAAACAAAAACTAATTTTATTGTTAAAAGATTTTGATGTTATAGATTCTAATTGCAATTGGATACACTTTAATAATGAAGTTGATAATACTGATACTATGAGAATTTTTGAAAATCATAAAGTACTAACAAAGTTTTGTTCTATACCACACGATGATAGACAAAATTGGTGTAGGTTAACAATACAACCAGATATTACAGAACAAGATTTTATTAAGGAATTATTATGAAAAGAAGATGGTTACCAACATTAGGTGAATTAATTGATAGATTAAGTATTCATCAATTAAAAGAAGTTTTCATATCAGAAAATAAAGAAAATTATGCTAAAGAAATACAAGATATGGTTCATGATATTGATTTACTGATAAAAGAAAATAAAGGTGAAATTACAGGTGAAGTTATTAGAGCAATCGTAGTGTTATCACAAATGAATGCACATATTTGGTATAATGAATCACAAGTTCGTAAAGGAGAAAAGGGTTCAGATAATCTTATGTTAACACATGGATTAAATGGTATTAGAAATACTGCTGTTAATAAAATCATGGAAAGAGTTGGTGGTAGAAAAGATTATAAAGTAGATTGTATTGCTGCGGAATTTAAAGATTGGGAAGTTAGTTGGGATAAGTAATGGATTTCATCAAGAAGTCTTCTGATGGCAAATTAATAAATGTAAAAGATAGTAGATTATTTACATTCGGTTGTTCACACACTCAACACTATTGGCCTTCATGGGCTGATTATATTGGATTTTTTTTCAAAGAATATTATAACTACGGAAGACCTGGTTGTGGTCAGAGTTATATATTATCACACATCTATGAAGTAAACGAACTATATAATCTTACCAAAGATGATACGGTACTGATTATGTTATCAGATGTTAATCGAGCAGATTATGTTACACCAGATACCACATGGACAGCTAGAGGAAGTTTGTACGCTGAAAATAATTTAGATATATATGGGGAAAAATTTGTACTTGATATCTGGTCACCATTTGAAGGTGTAAGAAATACATGGTGTATAGTAAAATCTATAAAACACTTTTTAGATAGTGTTGGTTGTAAATATAAAATATTTAGAGCGTTTAAAGATTATGATGAAACAGAAATAGAGATGTATGCACTTTGGGAAAAAGATAATTTTGATAAAAACATAGTAAGAGGTTTTGATTTTGGTGAAGCCTTTAGAAGAATAAATAGATACACTACTGGTGAAGCTTTATATGAATATGAAAATAAAGAAGTAGAGAGATATCAGTTTTGGGTTAAGGATGGAGATGACCCACCAAGATTACATACCGATGGACATCTTAGAGTAGAGGAACATCTTGAGTGGATTAAGAATGAGGCAAGAGAATTCTATGATGAATACATGGAAGATTTATGTAACCAATGGAGAAAGATTACAGAGGATAAACATATGGTTCCAATGGATTTTGATTTCTTATTAAAACCAACACACAAGAGTTCTCTTTTATTTGGAAGAAATTATGTTTAAAGAAACAAGAAGTAGAAGTACAAAAAAATCTATAAGTTGGAGATTGATTGCCTTTAGTAATTCGTGGATGATATTGGCTTTAGGATTTACCGATGTACCACTTTGGAATGCAATCATAATGAATGTAACAGGAATAATATTTTTTTATTTTCATGAAAGAGTATGGAACAGAATAAAGAGTGGTAAGTATTAATGTTTTATTGTGTATTTGACCATAAAGAAAAACCTAACTTAGATGGTTTAGCTGCTGTTGGTAATTCTGAACTTAGGAATAGAAGTGTTAACCAATGGAACAATTTTATTCTAACTAAAACAGCATTAAAACATGATGATAGAAATTATATTTATCCAATAGAAATATTTGGTTACATATTTGATAGGTTAAGTGATGTAACTTTTTCTGATGAAGTTATACAATTATATAAAAAAGGTAATTTAAAATTTCTAATTAATTATTCTCACGAGTTTCGTTTACCAGATGGTGAATTATACACAAATGCATGGAATGATTTACATAAGAATTTTAGTAAACAAGGTATCAATCCATCCGATGTTATTATATTTTTAGGACAAACAAATGCTTTAACTAATTTTCCAAATCTTAAAAACTATGATTTTAAATTTAAATTCAATGATGCAGTTTTATATTCATCAGCTGAAAAGGCTAAGATGATTGATGGAAGTATTATTAATAATAATTTAGGATATGATTCTGAGTTCGTAACTATAAAAGAAATTGATACTTTTAAAAGAGGTAAAAGATTTATGTGTTTGAATAGAGGAGTGAGTTATCATCATAGAATAACATTAGGTGCTTTTTTAGAACTAAATAATTATTGGGATGATTTTCATGCAAGTTTTTTATTTACTAATAATAAAAAAGAACACATAGATACATATTTAATAAAAACACCAGATGATAAACTTAATCAAATGTTATCAGTAAGTTTACTTTCGTTTTATGATAAGATTGGTAAGATTGAAGTTGATACTCATGATGTAGAGGATAAGGAATCTTGGGATGGTAAGTTTGAGGGTGGTAAGTTTTATAAGAAAGAAGCTTACTTGGATTCATATATTAATATAGTTACAGAAACTAACTTTCTTAATAACCAATTGTTTATTACAGATAAAGTGTTTCATCCAATACTTAACTACCAACCGTTTTTAATGTTTGGTTGTTATGGTTGGTTAAGACATTTAAAGAAATATGGATTCAGAACATTTCATCCTTTTATTGATGAGAGTTATGATGAAATAGAAAACGATGGTGAAAGAATAAAATTTTTGTTTGATGAAATAACAAGATTAAAAAATAAATCAATTGATGAAATACATGAATGGTATTGTAGTATAAAAGATACTTTGATTTATAATAGAAAACATCTTCTAAGTTTTGGTTCTAAAGATTTTTGGTCTGAATATATAGAGGAAGAATTCATTGGCTAAAGTTTTATTAATACACACAAATGCATCTGGTAAGATTTATCAATCTTTAAATTCTGTATCACAAATAGAACCACCGATATGGTGTGTGATGTTAGCTTCTAACTTAATGGAAGATTACGAGGTAGAGATATTGGATGCCGAGGTAGATGGTTTAACACCAACAGAAACCGTACAACGAATAGTAAAAGCTAAAGCTGATTTAAATGTATTTGTTGTGTATGGACAACAACCAAGTGCAAGTACACAAAACATGGCTGGTGTACATGATGTGTTAGAGATTATTAATCACAAGTTAGAAACATTATGTGTTGGGTTATATCCATCAGCAAAACCAATAGAATGTTTAGAAAAAAATAAATGTACTTATGTTGCAAAAGGTGAGGGGATAGAAACTATTCGTGGATTACTATGTGGTGATGAAAGAGTACCTGGTTTGTATTTTAGATTGGGTGATAAGATTGTAAATTATGAAGATAGTAAAATGGTTCCACAAGGTAAATTACATCATGTGTATCCGTATGGTAAAGATGCTTGGGAGTTGTTAGATTTAACTAAATACAGAACTGCCAATTGGCACTCTATGACTAATGATAATGTTACACAACCATTTGCATCTATATACACAAGTTTAGGTTGTCCATACAAATGTACATTTTGTTGTATCAATGCTCCATTCGAAATAAAAACTTTAAGGTATTGGGAACCAAATCACATCATAGAACAATTAGATTATTTTCATTCACTTGGTATTAAGAATTTAAAGATTGCTGATGAAATGTTTGTGCTAAATAAAAATCATTTTATGAAGTTATGTGAACTAATTATAGATAGAGGTTATGATTTTAACATATGGGCTTATGCTAGAGTAGATACCGTGAAAGAAAAATATTTAGATACATTGAAAAGAGCTGGTGTGAATTGGTTAGCACTTGGTATAGAAAGTGGTAATAGAAAAGTTAGACAAGAGGTTACGAAAGGAAGATTTACAGAATTAGATATAAAAGATATTGTACGAAAGATACAATCATTTGATATAAGTGTAGTTGGTAATTTTATATTTGGTTTACCAGAGGATGATTTTGAAACTATGGAAGAAACTTATCAGTTGGCAAAAGAATTAAAATGTGAATGGACTTCTTTTTATTCTTCTATGGCGTATCCTGGTTCTGAATTACACAACACTATAGATGAAAAAGATTTACCAAAAACATATACAGGTTATTCTCAACATTCTTTTGATTGTAAACCTACACCTACTAAATATTTATCAAGTGAAGATGTGTTAAGATTTAGAGATGATGCATTTCATAGGTTATATACTGATAAAGAATATGTAGATTTTTTACGAGAACGATTTGGACAAAATACGATAGATGAATTAAATAAAGTTTTAGAACATAAACTAAAAAGGAAACATGATGAAAGATGAAGCATTAAACAAAAAGATATTAATCGTATGTGCACTTGAGGTTGAAACTCAAGGACAACTTGATGATTATGATGTATTATATACAGGTGTTGGTAAAGTAAATGCAACATATAAATTAACCACACACTTTGGTAAGTATGGTTCATACATACCTTATAGTATGGTAATAAATTATGGAACTGCTGGTTCACGAAAGATTAAAAAGAAAACACTAACTGATTGTACAAGTTTTATTCAAAGAGATATGGATGTTACAGGTCTTGGATTTATGAGAGGTGAAACACCATTTGAAAAAGATATACCATTTGTTATTCCATCAAAATGTAATTTCAATCCGATAGGTAGAAATGCAACTTGTGGTAGTGGTGATAACTTTGTAGAGGATAGAACACAATACTATGGTGAGGTTGTAGATATGGAAGCATATGCTTTGGCTAAGGTTTGTTATATGAGAGATGTACCATTTATATCATTCAAGTATATTACTGATGGTGCTGATGAACAGGCCCATGAAGATTGGGAAGCTAATCTAGCAGATGGGATAGAAGAATTTAAAAATAAGGTTTTAAGTGAGTTACCAAAATAAAGGATATGTAATAGTAGAAAACTTTCTAACTGAAAGTGAACACCAACATTTTTTAGAAGTATCACAAAGAGCTTATCGTGATTCACATCAAGGAAATAGTGAACACTATTCTTGGAATGATACTGATAACTTAAATAAGATTGAAGGTGCTTGTAACTTTGTACCAGAGTTTTTAGATTTGGCTTCTCATCCTAAGTTAGTAGAAACTGCAAAACAAATTTTGAATACAGAAGAAACTATTGATTGTTATATAAGTAAGTTTTTTCCAATGAAACCAAAGGTAGGTGTATCTACATTTTTACATCAAGATAATTTTTATTTCAATGGGGATAAATCAAAGATAGTAAGTTGTGCAGTTTACTTAGAAGATACTAATAAAGAAAATGGTTGTTTAAGATTGGTAGAGGGTTCAAATGATAAAGGTATATTCCCACACGAAGTGGAGAGTGGTATACCGTGGGTTAAATGGATTGATGAAAAGTTGTTAGAAGATTATAATATAATTGATTTAGAATTAAAAGCACCTTATGCAGTATTCTTTGATATCAATATGGTTCATGGTTGTTATCCGAACACATCAGATAATACACGATTTAGTTTAGCATGGGAATATATTGAAACATCAAACATGGATGTACAGATGTCGGATGAGCCATGGTGTGATAGAAACACGATATCATGATAACTCAGAGATTTAACACTAATGTAGAATGGCGAAACTATTGGCCTACTAATCATTACATGATGGGTATGTTTCAGCTGTTAGAATATCTTGAATCTAATTTAAAAGTTGATAGTAATCTTAAGATGATTGAGATAGGTTCCTACATGGGAGAATCAACGATGTTATTTGCCTCTATAAATATATTTAATGAAATACATTCCATAGAACCATTTGAGGGTAATGAAGAATTTAATGATTTGTTTGGATACGATTGGGAAATGGTAAAGAATGAGTATCTTACAAATACCAGATATTGGGATAACATACGATTATGGGAAGATTATAGTTATGATGTTGCAGATAAATTTGTTGATGAATCATTTGATTTTGTTTATGTGGATGCCATTCATACATATGATGAAGTGAAAAACGATTTACAATTATATTTACCTAAAGTAAAGCAAGGTGGTTTTATTGGAGGACATGATTACATGGATTATTTCGAGGGTTGTAAGAAAGCAGTTGATGAGGTTGTAGGTAAACCAGATAAAATATTTAGAGATTATAGTTGGATTAAAAAGATATGATACATCCTATAGTAGATAGTTGGCCGTTTCAAAATTATAAAGCATTTATAATATACAATAAAGAAAGTATGTTAAGTAGGTGGAGTGCTGGTAGAACTTTAGGTACTGCAAAGAGATGTGGTATTGATGGTGAATTGTTTGTTGGTGTACATAAAGATGAACACAAAAGAACCATGAAGAAGTTTGGGTTGAGATGGAATCCTATGGCAGAAACTTGGTGTAGTTCAGTACATCATATGGATTCAGTAGCAGGTTGTTTCTTATCACATTATTCATTATGGAAAAAATGTGTTGAATTAAAAGAACCAATTATGATATTAGAACATGATGTTGAGTTTAATGATAAAGTTATAATACCAAAAGAGTTTGGTGATTGGGATGGTGTTATAAATATTGGACAACCTATATGGGGAACTTGGTGGGTAAAGAACTTTGAATCAGAAGAACTTAGAATGGAAATTAGAGATATAAGTAATTGTGAAAAACCACATGCACCATATGGTATATTTGATTCTGATAGAATGGATTATTGTGATTGTGAAAGAAACTTTTTAGTTGGTGCTCATAGTTATATCATCACACCAAATGCCGCAAGTAAGTTAATCGATAAGGCAAAAAGAAAAGGTATTGATAGAGCAGATGTTTTTATAGATTCAGAAACATTGGATGTTGCTGATTTACTTCCTTATCCAGCAACACAAGTTAGAAGATTTTCATTGATAGATAAAGGTTGGAAAAACACATGGCAAGATTCAGATTTTATATTACCAGTATACAAACAAGATGCCGTATACTTTAATGATGAAATAGTTTTACCTTGTAGTCCTAATTGGGAAAAGTGGTTATCGTTTAAGAAAGATTTTCCTGAGATGTTAGGTACTTTATTAGAAGCACAAGAACAAACTAATAAAGGATTAAAGTTTGGTAAAATATTGTTTGAAAATAAAGAAGTTATTAAAGGTGAGAAAGATGGATTGTTCAGAGATTACTTTGATGATGGAGAATCAATTAGATGTGAGGGAGTAATTCAAGATGGAGAAATGCATGGAGAATGGATTTATTATTTAATCAATGGTGATGTAGATGCTAAGTATTATTTAGATAATGGTAAGTTAACAAGAATGGATAGACACTCATGGAGAAAAGGCCAAAAATAAGTTTCGTACTAAATTATTGTACAGTAGAAAGAGTTAATCATTTACTACTTGATATCAAGGAAACTTGGTTAGAACAAACTGAGTCCGAAGAAATATATTCTGCAACTTTACAAGTTATAAGAAACATAAACAAATATTGTAAAGTTCCACATGAAATTATTTTAGTTGATAATAGTAATACATGGGAACCGATAGAGATAGATAATTTAAAAGTAGTTAAAGGATTACAAACTTTAACAAAAGAAAGATTAAGACACCATCCGTTATTAAGAGAACATCAAGATTGGATTACAATAAAAAACCAATGGACGGAACTTGATAACTTAACAATGCATGTTTCACTTGGAATGTATTTAGGAACCACATATGCAAAAGGTGATTATGTAGTTTGTCAACATAATGATTTTTATTATCATGGTGATTTCTTTAAAGAGTTTATGAAACTACTTGATACAAAATACGAATACATATCAGTAGATAACAAAAAGGTTTGGTTAGGAACCTATGGTGGATTCGAAGAGGTACGAGAGATATTAGGTGATGATGTAAAGATGAGTCCATTCGATGGTGGTTATGTAAAAACAGATTTAGGGTTTGCTGATTTATATTTCTTTATGTGTAAGAAAGAATTTTTAAATGATTACAAAATAGATTGGAAGTATGGAGATAGTAATCATGGTGCTACTATTAAATGTATACAAGAGAACAAAGAGTATTATCACATTAGACCTTATTATGATAATCCAAATTTTCCAACACCTGATGATGGGTTACATACATATTATCATGATGGTAAAAAATTTGGTACACATTTAAAAGGTGGTATTAGTGAAAATAAAATGAGTAATAAACTTGAGGTTAGGAAATGGTTAGAGAACATATAGATGAACAACATGGTATAGTAGTTAAGGTTGAGAATAGTGAAGTAACTTATAACCATTCAGAATCAGTTAATTGTGAAAAGATATTAGAATGGTTAGGTGGTAAAGGTTACAAAAATATAATACTACCTATGAGAACCGAAGATGAAATAAATCATCCACAACAAGTTCCACATGATAATGTTATAAATGAATTACGATATAAGTATAAAAAGAAGTTATACTTTTTTATCCAAGACCCTTGGCCAGACCCAATCAAACCTTTCAATATGAATGAAGATACTTTTGTATTACGATTTACTTATGATGAGGGAAATGAGATGGATAGAACATGGCGTGAGTGGGAAACCGAAGATGGTTATTATATGTTAACAAGAGATGAGATAGTAAAGTTATGAAGAATGATTTCGTTCATGTAAGTGTAGTTGGTAATTTAATTAAGTGTATTGTTTATAGTGATGAACAGGCAACAAAGGTTATTAATAATATGACTGGGCCTAACACTAATTGTGTGTTCGAGGGTTATGAGCCTTGGGAAGAAGATACAACGATACTTACATTTAAAGTATTAGATTACGATGATATACGACCAGTGCAAAACTAATGTTTATTAATCACGATTATAAGTTTATCTTTATCCACATACCTAAGAATGCCGGTACAAGTATCCGAAACTCTTTTGATATAAATGGCTATGATAAAAGAGTAGTGAGAAGAAAGTATCCACATTATAGTTGTAGTGAAGTGAAACAATATTGTGGGGATACTACATGGAATAACTTCTATACCTTTTCAGTCGTAAGAAATCCATATGATAGAATGGTTAGTTATTATCACTTTCACAGAAGTCCACAATACAAATATCCAGCAACAGCACAGAACATGGAATTTTCAGAATGGTTAGAACAAGGATTAGATAATAGATTATGTAGAACACAATGTGATTATCTGGATATCGATGTAAATCATGTTATGAGATATGAATCATTGCAAGATGATTTTAATCTCGTTTGTGATAACATCGAAATACCAAGATACACGCTACCAATGTATAACACTTCAAATCATTTAAACTTTGAAAAGTATTACGGTGATAAAGAAAGGGAGATTGTTAATAGAATATTCGAAGAGGATTTTTATAGGTTTGGTTATGGTTTTTAACTTTGAAAAAACTATATAGAATTTCGTCCTAACGGGTACCTACCTACAATAATATATATCAAAAAAGTAAAAAAAAGACTTGACTTATATAGGTTTTTTTTCGTAGCATTAGGTATATGATAAGGTTACTTTATATTGGTTTTACGATTTTGGTTGGATTAACGAATCCAATTAATTTAAAAAAAGACAAAAAAAGACTTGACTCATATATAAAAAATTCACTATATTTACTATATGATAAATAAGGAAAAAAGAATGGATTCAAAAATTAAACATTTTAACCCTATGGCTCTTCGTGAGAAATATAGTATTGGTTCTGAAAAAAGAACTAATCCATTTTCTTCGTTCTGGTCTGATAATGATTGGAGTTCTCGTAGGACTGATATCATTGATGATATCGATGAACCTATTAAAAAAGGTGTTGACCACATTCAGTTGGCTTCTTATCGTAGGGCTATTTCAAACTTCGTAAATATCGTTACTGGTCGTAGTGATATTCCTGTAAAATTTCAAAGTAGAGATTCTTCTTATACTGATGGTAATACCGTAGTTATCGGTTCCAAGATTGATGAGAAAAACTTTGACCCTGTTGTTGGGTTGGCTCTTCATGAGGGTTCTCACATTAAGTTATCTGATTTTGATTTCCTAAGAAATCTTGAATCCAACATACCTGAAGAAGTTTTCATGGATGGTGAGAAAGTTGGTTTCAGAAGATATGATGTTATTGGTCATGTAAAGAATTTATTAAACTATGTTGAAGATAGAAGAATCGATTGGTATGTGTTCTCTTCTTCACCTGGTTACAAAGGTTACTATCAATCAATGTACGATAAGTACTTCCATTCTAAAATTATTGATAAGGGTATCAAATCTAATGAGTATACTGATTTAGATTGGGATTCATATATTTTCAGAATCTTAAATCTAACTAACAAAACTCGTAGGTTAGATGTTCTTCCTGGTCTTAATGAAATTTATGATTTAATCTTCAAGGGTGGTAATGTTAAGAAACTAACTTCTACTGAAGATGCTTTCAATGTTGCTCTTGATGTTTACAGAATTATTCTTGAAAATGTTGTTCCATTACCTGAGGTTGGTGATGATAACAAAATGATGAATGATGATTTAGATGCTGAGATTGCTCAGGCTCTTAATGATTTAGATACTGAGAATTATCACAGAGAGAGAAATGGTTTAGAACCATTAACACCTGAAGAGTATGGGGTTCCATCACCTGATAGTGGTGATTATCAACCAGAAGAGTTTGACCCAAGTGGTAACCCACCAAGTTCAGATGTTCAGTTGACTGATAAACAAATCAAACAATTACAAAATGCTCTTGATAAACAGAAAAAATTTAATGATGGAAATCCTGTTAAGACTGGTAAGTTGACTAAGAAAGATTCTGCTATGGTTCAAACAATGGAAGATGCTGGAGTTGATAAAGTTACTGTTGGTTCTGATATTGAAACTCGTGGTTCTTATGATTACAATCTTGGTGAGTACACCATGATGAAAAATGGTTGTGAAGTTATCTATGTTAAGAAACTAAC
>MDTA01207124.1_pt1 | contig 12009 bp, 14 predicted proteins | sample 811151 | NCBI WGS metagenome assembly MDTA01 (sample SAMN05326648, study PRJNA326480) | marine metagenome | isolation source: seawater | place: Indian Ocean: South | collected 2010
GTGTCCAAAATCGAGGATTTATCAATCAGGCTGACAGGTATTGAAAAAATTTCACCAAGATTTTTGTTCCGGTATTTTTTGACCTGATTGCCGATCATGTTTGAATTGTAAAGAGAAAAATAAATGTTTAATTCCTCTAGGACTGGCTGTGGAACGCTATCAGATTATAAGTTTTGCCCCATGACGACCAAGATCGTTCAATGATCTAACTACAGATCCAGCCTCAGCTGCGCTTGCTACGGTACACCCCTTGTCATTGAAACCTGCAGCCCATAGGGAGGTGACGTCTTCTGAGTTCAAAGCCCAGTTGTGGTAATACAGATTCCCGATCATACTTTGACTTTCTGTGCTTCCCTTCGGGAAGAAATAGAAATCTCCTTCATTGAGACGAAGGGAATCATTATCAATAAACTTGTTCTTCACGTGCTGTTCATTGATGTAGAGATCGACGATAATTCCTTTAGCCTTCATTCCATATTCCGTGGTGAAGTCTCCTTCCCTGAATGAGAGGCTAAATAAGAACCACCTCGGATTGGAGTCAGTTGATTCGAGTAAGTTTTTAGAGTCAATTTCCAATTCCAGCTCGTTGTGGATCTCTCTCGCAGTGTTGAAACTGATTGTGATTTTATTTTTAGACATTGATACCAAAGGACATTTTATCAAGTCTTTTGTGACGACATTCCCTTCAGCATCTTTCACTTTCGAGAGTTCCTCAACAAGTGACTCTCTTGCCGGATTGCTTCCTTTCACGAAGATCATTGTATCTTTTCTCAAATCATTAATCTTTGCCCAGAATGTGTATGTGAACTCTATTCCGCCACTTTTATTCATGGAAGGGGGCATTTCAATGTAATTTGCTTTATTCGGATTAGAGGTATTCAGTATGTTCGTATTCCCAAAATCACATACGCCATCTACAAGAAGAATCGATTCTTGTTTTGAAAATGTTTTTGTGGTGGTTTTCTGTCTGTATTCGTTAAGATCTTTAAAGACCCACGGTGTTATAACAAAGAAAGTTGTGTAGAATATTAATAATGCAATAAACAAGTAAATACTTTTTATCATGGTCGTGTTCATTCTTGTATTTTACATATAAAAAGAAAAGTTTTCAAATTTATTTGTTGGGGCTGACTTCGTCCAGTCTGACGAAAGGGTTCCTCAGTCCATACATAGGGATGCCGATCATTGAAAGTATAGACTTATGCAGAGGTCCAGATTTGTAGATTATTTGAGTATGATCTATAGTCAATGCATAGTTGAATACTTGCACTTTGCTCATGTAACCATCGATCTTTTCACGATAATCGGGTTTACCAACAATGACATTACCATTGATGGCTAAGTAGTTGCCTTGCTTGGCTTCAACGAATTTACCGTCTATGTATAAAGTCGCTAAGGATTCGTCGACTATCAGAATAACGCTCACCCACCTGTTCGTAGGGAAGTTGTTGTATTCCATCCTTTTACCTACATCAACAATCAGGGCATTTTTCCTGTCCAAAAACATCTCCAGGTTAGAACCTCTGCTTATGATAAATTTGTCCTTGGACGTCGGTGGCACTCCGTCAACGTAAATCCAGAAAGCTAACGAGTATTGATTTCCGACTACGTTCGCCGGAAGCTGAACATCTCGAGTGAGGTTGGTTTCTACGTAAGGTATGCTGATTGGAGTTTTTAGAACGGTCGTAGTCTTCAAAGACGAGCTCATATACAACTTGTAAACATACACAATGACGTAGATTGTCAAGAACAGAAGAAATATGGTTAGGAAAATTTTCCCTAGATTCTGCTTGCTGACGTTTGTATTCTCTCGCCACTTTGTCGCTACCTTATTTACAAGACTTGACTTTAGACTCGGATCAGGGATATTAGCCGGGATGTTTCCAATTTCAGGGTTTGGTCCAAAATCCCTGTTCATTTTTAATTATGTTTAGAAAATTATTTGTGACGATAGAACTTTTTCTTGTGTTTGGCTTACTTCAAGTATGACTTAATTGGTTCGGCGATATGGGGATAAAAATAATCCTCTCAGACCTTAAAGGGATGGCTAGCCATCCAAATATTCAGATTTATGACAATGTTTTGACTCAAAAAGAACTTGATTACATATACTCTGCTTGTTTCCAAGCTCCATATGAGATTGGGTGGGGCGATACAGTGTCACATAGAGAATCCTTTTTCCATTCGACCATAGACATTAAGGTGTGGGATAGAGTCAGAAATGGTTCATGGACCCAAAGCAGTATACAACATCGTGCAAAATTGAATCAAACACCATATAATATCGTGAATATCTTATCCAAAACTGAACCTTGCAAAAAATTGAAAAACAACCGTTTATCAAGAGGTAGCATCATTAATCTTGATACTATTGCAGACACCCACGCTGCACATGACCATAAAGATGAGATCGTCGTATTACTTTACGTAAATCCATTTTGGGAACCTTCATGGGGAGGGGAAACGATGTTCCACGATTCAGTGACAAATGAATTGATTCATGTGTTGCCTTATACACCAAATAGAATGGTTGTGTTTGATGGAAATATCATGCACAGTTTCAACGGTCCTAATATTGAATCTCTACTGAAAAACAGGTTCTCAATATCAACCTTTTTCTTCAATGAAGAGCAAACTAAGATTCATAAGAGGTGTGAAAATAAGCCAGAATCTGAAGAAGCGTTTCACGTAGAAATGGAAAATAACTATAATACTGAATTGATGGGTTTCAATCAGAGAATTGCTAATGACATCGACAGATGACCTTCGACTTTGTAAAAAATACCTATGTTCGATTACCTTCAATTTTTAAGAGTTTTTCAACAAGGAACGTCCCATCTTTTCTGTTAAATCTAATACCTAAGTTGGAGAATTGTCGCTTGCATAGACGCATAAAAAGTGTGAACCAAGAGAAGGACATGTTGTATTATGATTATATGCCAAAAATTTTTATATGTCATTATTTCAAAGTATTCAATCATGGACACCTACATTGAACATAGTGTTTCGAAGAACGATGTAAATTCGGTGTTCTTTTCGAAGGAAAATATAGACGCTCTTCAACATGGAATCAGGTACTCTGTTTTCCGTGAGACTAAAAAAATAATTGGGAACCAGAATGAAACTGAATTGATGGTGATCATGCGCTCTGTATATCTGCAATATGCTAAAAATTTGCCTAATGACATTATTCCACAAATTCGTGAACTGAATAGTAGGGTATTAGATTATGTAGTTCCAAAGATATCTGTTGAGCTGAATCAATATCAGACCTATATCAGGGACGCAAGTGGATTACCTATGCCAATGGATAGGGGGGAGAATACATCAGTGACCGGTACAAAGTTTTTGAGACAAGGTGACTTTTGATTTCATTTTTTCTGCTTTTGAAATATGCATTCAAACCGAATGTACAACTTAAAAAATATTTGTTTAAAATCCAATTGACTTGCTTAGGCCTTGGATTTCATGGATTTCTTAGTGGTTTTATCTTTTTGGGGCCCAGACTTCGCCGCGGCTTTAGTGGTCTTAGGTGCTTTGGTTGTCTTAGTAGTCTTGACCACCTTTGATGTGGTTATGTCATCACATTCAGTTGATCCTACACTCTTCACAGAATACTTCCATTTGATGCAATACTGGATGTCACCCTTCGCAATTTCGACGGGCTCATCGAGACAAATGCGGGTAACTTTGAAGTAGTAAGTGTTCTTCTTGGAGTTTCGAGTGGTTTCCCTCAGAATGAATTTGATATCCGCGTCACCTTTCTTCTCGCGATTCTTGCTATCGGCTTCGCTAAGGTTACGAAAAAGACGTGCACCAGCCTTGCGAGAGGCGGTGCCGACTACTCCATCCTTAGCAGCGTATCTGCCTCCAGTGAAACCAGTGCCAGAACCTTGGATGGTGAACCAACGAAGCTTAGGCTTCTCCACCTCTACCGGGGGAGAGACTTTCTTTCCGCCTTTCTTCACTTCTGTTTTCTGAGAGGGCTTTTTAGCAGTAGATTTTGGGGTCTTGGAGAGCACCATTTTTTATTTTATACTACCTCTATATTTAATAATTTCGTATTTCGGCGCACGACCTCCAGTGCACGAGCGGAATCTCTTCCTCGGCTTTGGCGTACTTAATAGTCGGACTGTTAGTATAGCATGACATGTCGCTCATTATTTCGTTTGTTGCATCTTGCGTTTTTGGTATGAGAGGTCTGTGATTATCTTTTGCCAGAGTCTTGTCATTTACCAATGTTTGGAAGGGTACTTCCGCGGTCTCTTGAGGATCTTTGCAAAGCCATTCCCACCTGTTCCAACCAGTACCTCTTAACGTACAAGGCGGGTTGCTTAGTTTTGTGTCTTCAGGAGACATAAATTTACTATCCTGGCAAGACTTCAAATTATCCATTACACAAGTTGGCATCTTACTCTCTTGGCACTTAGAGGCGGTTCGCTTAAGTCCAAGTAGTTCAGAATCAATATCAACGAGAGAGGCATTCGTACATGTAGACACTTGGCTTTTGTCCAACCTTACATATGGAGAATCGAAAAAGCATTTAGCTTCGTTTTTCGGTGCTTTGATCATGTAATCTCCAACCGCCGTCGATTGATTTATAGCCTTGTCATATGCACAAGAATCATAGTTTAACCTGGAAAAACTCATTCCTTTTATTATCACGGAGATAAAAATAATTTTGTTGATATATACTAAATAAACATGAAGTGTGAAGGCTGCGGAGAACGTCCCGCTGTTCAACAAACGGATGAAAAGGATAAGATTGACCTTAGTTCTTACAATAGAATGGCGGACGGAAGAGCGTTCACTGATTACAGATCAAAATGTCAAAAGCTTACAAACATGACTAGTTATGATGAAAGGATGTTCCTTATGAACAACGCAGAATCCATAATGCAGACAACTGACTCTAGATTCATATGCACCAATTGCCTGATGAAAAAGGATAACGATTCAAAATCCACTATGCTACCGGAGAAATTCAAACAGGTGTGCGATACAAATTCTTGCAAATTCGTCTTAAATGATGAGAATGGCATCGGCTTAGGGCGTTAAATCAATTTGTTAGAGGTTATATGGAACTTTTTTTCTCAATAAAAATAAAAGTCACAGTGAGATGTTGGCGTCTAACATATTGCTACTTGTAATTCTCGCAGCTGTTTTATTTATTGATAAAATCAGGATGAGTAAACGCAGACGAGATGCACTTGCCGTGACAAGTTTCATCCTCTTCGTATTACTCATGATCAAGGATATTATGTTAGCTCTAGTATTCACTTCAGTTGCTTATATTGTAATAAGTAAGGTTGAAGTGGAAAAATTCGACACAAAAATTAAGAATATTCCTAAAAAAGATAAGGAAACGGTTGAAAAACCTAGCGCTAAAAAAGAACCGGAGAAAAAAGGAGTTACCGAGGAAAAACAGGAAAAAGAAGTTGAATTCCCAGAACACTGTAAGGACAATGATCTTGACAAGGAATTCCTCAAACAATATGAGATAGACGTCGCAAAGCTTGAATCTGTTCAAACAAACGTTTTTGATAAATATAATTATAACGTCTTCTACAATGAGCTAGGTGAAAATTCCTTAGATATTCAAGGAATTCACAACCATGAAGTTATCGGTTATGAAAAATAATACGATGATGATGCGTCTCTTCGACTCATTTTTTTTGTTCATAGGGATATAAAATGCCCGATAGCAAGGTAGTTTATGTTAATGAAAATTCAGATTCGGATGATGAAATCATTTATGGCGAGAAAATTCTCAAAGTTGAGAATGATAATGAACCTAAACCTACTCAGGAAAAAGCCGCCGTCGTCCCTGAAACCGCAGTGGATGTTGAGGAAACAACCAACGAAGAAGTCAAGGTCGAAAATGTCACCATGCCAGACACACAAACTGAAGTTGTTGGGTCTGACATTGACGGAACCTCATCAAATCCTATAGACTTAACAGGGGGTAGTGATGAAAATGAGCCCATAGATGAAGAACCACCAGTGGATGAAGAACCAGTGGATGAAGAACCAGTGGTTGAAGATAACGACGGGAAAGTAGATGAAGAGCCAGCAGATGAAGAACCAGCAGATAAAGAGCCAGCAGATGAAGAACCAGTTGTTGAAGAACTGATCGATCAAAACTCTGCGGATCCAGAATCTATTTCAGTTGGTGAAGATCAAATGTCAGGTGGATACGCATCCTCGATCGAAGAAGACAATGAATCGTTAGACACTCAGGCAATTCTTAACATAGATCCCCTGTATTTCCGTCTTACAAAGTTTCTGCAAACACGAGGAGGAGGGCCCGAAAACGATGAACCTGAAAATGTCGCCGAAATATTAAAGAAAATAAATATAAATCTCGACAAGATGAACTCAAATCTGACCAAGTTTTTCGAGCTGGGTGAAAAAAAAACATCTGAATAAGTTAACATGTGCGAAGTACAGGTTTACAAATATGAAACCGATCTCATAGTGAATGGTAAATTCACTGATGATGTTGACGGTAGCACAATCAAATACATTGCTGCAGCTCCCGCTGACTATAGAGCAAGTTTCAGTGGATCTGGGCTCCCATACTTCAGTAAATTTCAGGCGTATCAAAATACTCCAAACTCTGGAAGCACGTCCGTTTCAAAGGAAGACAAATCGTTTTCTATCAAATTATCTCGCCCAAATGCATACTATGAAAATGATGTTCTTGTATCACCTTACCTACTTGTTATTTATGTCAAAAATGGCAAAGAGCAAACGTTGAAAGTTGATTTAGGTGATGTAACGTTCCCTTACAGGACATTAAAAAGACCAGACGGATACAATGAGACGTTCTACTCTGTCGATGATCAACCAGTTAGATCTCAAGAAAAAATTATTCGTGAAAGTTCTTATGACGTCGCAAACAGTTCATCGGAATTCTGGGGATTAAAACCACCCTTTTAAGAAACCACCATTCTCAGTCGGCTTTTTCGATTCTTCCTTTTCAAATTCCTTGATCATTTCATCATATCCATCAAGGTCTGCATATTTTAAGTCAATGATATCTGAAGATCTTTTTTGTTCATCCTTCATCTCCTTAATTTTAAGTGCTTTGACGGCTTCTTCTGTCAATTTATCAGTATTTTTATTAGTTGACAGAGAATCATAACTTAATGGAGATACTCCCATATCGCCGTCATCAGCTTCTTTCAGGTTTTTAAGGCCTTTCAAATTCATTTGTTTTTGTTCAAATATCTGATCGATCAGGTCATTTACTTCTTTTGAATATTTCCCATCAGCCCTCAATGACTTGTCCAGATGGATATTATTGAGTCCGATCTTTCGAAGTTGTTTGACTATTTCTTCTTCATCCATCTTGTCGTTATCCTCCGATACTTTAGCAACGGTTTCTTGATTGACCATCGACGCAGATTTCAAAACATTGTCTTTACTGAAGAACGTGCAGATTTTATCAGATGAAAAACTATCCAGACTATCGCAGTACCTCATCACATCCTTGTAGCATTTTTCATTGTTTACGATTTTCGAGTTATCGAGCCAGTCACTCACACTTGAGCAGTTGGGCGTATCGCACAAGGTCTTGTCAGAAAATGGACAGGCAGTGTATTCTTTGAATTTGTTCACTTCTGCTTTCACTTTGGCGTATCTAGGATCCATAAGAAATTTAATATCGTTGAAATATTTGTACATGTCATTGATTTCTTGCATTTCTAAAGATCTGTTGTATATTCCAAAAGAATTTAAGAACATGTTCAGGGGAACATTGGGCGCACCACCCATTTCGTTGTCGTCAGACGGAGTTGGATCGGATACACTGGAATTTAGAGTAATTCTATAGCTATTTTTATCGTTGACCGCAACGCTCTCGCCATCGATTTTCCCAGATAGCAGAGGAGAACTTGTCAGTGTTTGGTCGTCAAGAATCAACTTAAATGTTCCGTCGGAAGATTTTATGAACGTGAAAAGGTGATATTTGTTGTCAAAGAAATCTAATGACTTATCCTTATCACTGCTAATACTCTCGAAAGAATATTTCTCAGAAAGTTCTTCTCCCATCCAATGTATTTTTATTGTTGGATTAGTATATTCAGAACTAAATTCGAACTCGATGCCTACCAAATTTTGCCCATTATGAACAGGTATGTTTACTAAGTATACGTTAGGTTTTGAGACGTCTTGGTCATATTTTACAGGAATGAACTTACCATACCAGAATATAGTGAACTGAGACGTGTTAAATTTTAGTTGTCTCGGATAGATCGTGTCCATTGATTTTTTATTATTTATTAACAGACCCTCTGATTGACTTATATTGTTCTTCGAGTTCGCATTAATACGAAGGACGTTCTCATCGTCGCTTATGTCATTAATCTTCACCTGATTACGCATGACGTTTTGCTCAGTATCATATTGTGATGATTCAAATGTTGATATGTAAAACACTAAATCCCTACCAAATTCTTTCACGAAAGTCTCTTTAAAACTTTCTTTAGGTGGATCGACTATCTTCATTATTTTGGGATCTGATGCGACTTTATCAGACGCATCATCTTCACTTTCCGATGTTTTTTCCGGCTCAACGGCCACATCCGATTCTTGTTTCTCCGGTTCCCCTTCCGCTTTATTCTCTTCTAATGACTCATCAGATTCATTGGAAGTAGGTTTATCCGACTTAGGTGTATTCAGTTCTTCCTCGAATTTCTCGATGGTGTTGTTTTCTATGTAAATTCGTGCGACTACAGCTGCCATGCAAGCTATGAATACATAAAAGTTGTTTCGTGATTCGAACACACGATTCTTGTTCATGAGGACAAACACTAAAACTACTCCGAACATAAATATAGGAAGCTGCTGAAACATAACCGCTATTGAATTATTAAAACATTTTTTTCACATGGTTTTCCACATATTTGTTTTCACACCGACTCGACTTCATACTGCACTGACTTCGCTCCTGACTGATGAAACGCCGTGACGACTTCGATCCATGAGTTATTTGGAACATGATGACATTTAGTACTGATGTCTGTGACTGAAACATATTTTCCGGATAGATCCATGTTACGAACATGTTCTAGTGTCGTTTTCCAGGGTGCAGCATCTTCAGACGTGGGAGCATCCGTTAGCTCGATTATTCCGCAGTAACACGAATCATCGTCGATTGATAAACGGCTTGAGTCGCAAGTATCTCTTATGGCATACACATATGTCCAGTATTGAGGCCGTTTTGCTTTGCATCTGTTTCCAACGTCAGAGCACTTAGACAGTAGATATTTTTTTGATGCTTCCGGCACGCGGCGGCGTCTATACTTGCCAGCACTTCCAGAACCTCTTGTACATTTAGAGCTTGTAAATACGACTCGAGATGCCGCGACGCTTTGCATTGGGGATCTTTTTCGTGGTAATGCACGTGGTGGGTCGCGTGTTGTGGACTGGCCGCGCAGTGGGTAACTGAAAATTTTTGCGCGCGCCTAACACACGCCAAATAAGTTTTTTGACAACTGGCCATATATTTCAAAAAATTTGAAACATCACATCAACCAATAAAAAAAATTTGCTGAGTGGGGAAGTCGCGCGACCGCGGGAGGAAAAGTAAGGGGCGCGGTTCTCTTACGTAGGATGCCGGATGACCACCACAATTGAGGCCTCATTGAAATCAGTGCATTGGGGAGCTATACAATCTGTTCTCGAGTCACCGTATACTAGTAAAGCTATCTTGAAGGGAGATGGCGACCGATTAGGGTTAGCGTGGCTGAAGTTGGAGGAGGGTCCACCGTGGCCAGCGCAACGAGTGCCTGATTCCTATGCACCTAATACGCGATCACTTGTAGCCTACCAGCTCTTCGGAACAGGACAATATGTACTAAGATCGAGGAAGAGCCTCAGCAGCATAACGGATTTTTCTTCTGGATGGCAGAAAGGATACGGTGCTCAAAAAGAAGTTGGTGGTTTATTTTCACTGGCAGTTTATCAGTCATGTCGCATGGCACAAAACAAGGACGAAGTTCCATGGGGATGGCACAACAGTGTTACATGTGGTGAGTACTTTGAAATCGACAAAAATCGTTGGTTGTGTCGCCATCCGAAAGTTTTATCTCCCTGTGAGGTCGACGCGTGTAACTGTAAGCTGAAGCATCCTTCGAAAGATGTGCTGCACAAGTGCACAAACCCACATACATGTGAAAATGCAGCCATGCGCGTCACATGCGACGAACGCATTTGCGGAAGACATTGCGAAAACAAAGCCTTTCATTTGCGTTCTTTGCCAAAGTTGGTGCCGTTTCCCACAAAAGATCGTGGGATGGGATTGCGCATAGCTGAGGCAAAGAAAAAAGGGGACTTTATCATTGAATACGTCGGAGAAGTCATTGATGAAAAAGAACTGAAAAAAAGGCTCCGTGATACTGATAGGGACGAGGGAAACTACTACATCATGAAATCAGCATCTGGTACATACATTGACTCAAGACGAATGGGAAATCTTTCTCGTTATATTAATTCATCTTGCTCTCCGAATTGTGAGCTCCAAAAGTGGATTGATTCATCGTCTAAAGCGACTCAGATTGGAATTTTCGCGCTTAAAGATATAGAAGCAAATGAAGAGTTGACTTTCAACTATAACTTCGAGCATTATGGAAGCGAAGGGGCAGCGTCATTTGAATGCAAATGTGGAAGCCCGAATTGCATTGGAACGCTCGACAAAAGATTCAGGAAGAGATATGAATCAACATACGAAGAAGACTTGACCGACTACGAGAGACAGCGCAATGAAAATATACGGCGAAACAACAATAAACTCATGGAACTCAAGGTCGTCCAAACCGCAAAGATAATCTCCGATTCAGCACCCAAGCCCCGCAAGTGTGAGAAAAAGCAGGGGACGTTGCCGCCACCCCGCGCTAAATCAACTCGTAAGGCTGACATTGAAGCCAACAAACTACGACAAGAACAAGAAAATAATTTAACTGATGATGATGATGATGATGATGGGAATGATCCACAAGCGTACAAAAGTGACAGATTGACTGACGCTTTTGAACGCTATCACCTTAAGATAAAATTGCAACCCTTAGCAGCATGTCTATGCGAAGATCTCTATGTGTGCAAAATAAAGCGAAAAAAGAAACTCGGGGGAGGTACTGACAGGTACTGGAAACTTTTCGACAGTGTAACAGGGAAAGCATATCCATTCAAGGATTGTAACCCGAGAGGCCAATATCAAAAGGGTGCAAACCAGGCAGTTCTGCGTTCTGTTTCAGCGCTGGAAAGTTTTAATTCGTCAGTGCGAATGGGTACGAGGAATGAATAGGTGGAATGGAAAGATCAGTCGAAAACCGCCTTTAAGGATTTCTGAGTAATCTTGCCACCTTTGATTGTGCGTTTCAGCATTTTTTCGAGAAGGAAATTCGTGGCCTTAGCATACTCCTTATTAGCAGATTTATAGACCTTTTTGAGCTGTTTCACAGATAAAAATTTATAACCACCACCAGATGCCCCACCCTTAAAGGTCGAAGTCATAGCAGGGCGTGTAAGTACAGGACTCGCGTCACTAACATTGGTGCTAGTGACGTCGGTAAAGTAAGAGCCACTGGTTTTACCGAAATACTCGCTGGGAAGTACAGTAGAACCACCTGCGAGCTTTCGAGAACCGCCCTCATAAGAATTAGCGAGCTTTCGAAGAAAACCGCCGATCAGCTGCGTTTCTTCGAGTTCGTCGTCTTCGAATGAAAGTGTTTTCAAAACCCTATCAGAAAGCTTCGACGGGTTGACGCCATTATCATTAAGGAATTTGTTCAACGAGCTATTCATTTACTTTATATTGGAGAAATTTTTCATTTTCATGTATAGACCAGACGATATGTGGTGTACAGAACTACGCATGTCGCTCCCATATAGCACCATAGCGACGAAAAGTCAATCACAAAAGGCGTGGTTATTTTCATCGATAGCAGCAATATCATCAAATTTACAGCAGCGTATTCAAGTGAATCAAAGTGAGTCAAGCTTGTA
>MDTA01018233.1_pt1 | contig 12008 bp, 9 predicted proteins | sample 811151 | NCBI WGS metagenome assembly MDTA01 (sample SAMN05326648, study PRJNA326480) | marine metagenome | isolation source: seawater | place: Indian Ocean: South | collected 2010
AAGCCCTTGTCGTCGCGTACCGGCTCATCGGCTTCCTTGTCGTACTTGACGATGGCGTAGCTGACCGGCGAGAAGCCCACGGTGTTGTCGAAGTTGAACACGTTGGTGAAGGCCACGTTGCCCTCGGAGGAGGCGTACAGCTCCACCACGCGCTCAATGCCGAAGCGGTTCTTGAACTCTTTCCAGATGCTGGGGCGCAGGCCGTTGCCGACGATGGTGTGCACCGGGTTGTCGCCGTCGTCCGGCTTCTCGGGCTGCTCGTGCAGGTAGCGGCACAGCTCGCCGACGTAACCGAAGGCGGTGCAGTTGTGCTTGCGGATGTCGTCCCAGAAGCGGCTGGCGGAGAACTTCCGCGCGATCGCCAGACCGCCCGCGGGGGCGATCACCGAGGCCCAGCAGATCACCATGCCGGTGGCGTGGTAGAAGGGCAGGGTGCTGTACAGGCGGTCGTCCTTGTTCAGGCGCACGGCGGAGTAGCCGAAGGCGCCGTAGGCTTTTTCCCAGCGGCCGTGGTTGAACACCACCGCCTTGGGCAGCCCGGTGGTGCCGGAGGTATAGATGTAGAACAGCGGGTCGCGCAGGAAGGTCTGGTGGGTGCTGGCCGGATTCTCGCTGGAGCAATCCTTGATCTCGGTGGCCAGGTTGGTGAAGCCTTCCGGGGCGGTGCCCGGGTCGGCCAGGGTGTCCTGGTCGGCGAAGTAGAAGAAGTTCTGCTTCAGGTCCAGGTCGTCACGCACTTCCTGGATCACTTCCACCAGCTCCTGGCCGATGATCGCCGCCTTGGGCTCCACCAGGTTGAAGCTGTGGGTGAGCACCTTGCCCTTCTGGGAGGTGTTGATCAGGGCGGAACAGACGCCCAGTTTGGCGCAGCCCAGCACGGTGGCCAGCAGCTCGGGACGGTTTTCCACGTCCACCGCCACGGTATCGCCTTTCTTCAGGCCGATGGAGGCCAGGTAGTCGGCGATGCGGTTGGCCCAGGCATTGAACTGCTTGTAGGTGAGCTCCCGGTCCTCGTAGAGGATGGCGACGCCGTTGGGGTTGCTGTCGGTGGCCTTTTCGAAAGCCACCCCCAAGCCCAGCGGCGTGTTGGTGTCGGTGATCTTGCTCATCTTGGAGCCTTTGATCAAACCGGGCAGATTACCGAAAATCTCGGGAACCTTGGACAGAAGCTTGGGCAACGTAATGACGTCGGCGCTGCTCATGGGATCTCCATTGTCTGTGTTCTTGGAATGCCCGGATCGAGCCGGGAGTTTATATAAAGCACTGCTCTATTAGTGTGGCGTCACATCCGGCGTCCGGTGGCGGCTCGGGACCGCTCCACAGGGGCCGCCATACCTTACCGTTCGCCCCCTATACCGGCAAGCAAAGCGCCGGCTCTTGCGCGACCGGCCGGTCGCGCCGCCGCCGTGGAGCCATTCAAACATACTTTGGAACGAACGTCCGTTACCCGAAAACGCCGGCCGGTTGTCATTCAGTGACAACCTCCGGGGTGACGGTGATCAGCAGCTGTTGGCGTTTGACCTGATCGCCGGCGCTGACGGTGACGGTGTCCACGGTGCCGTCGCAGTCCGCTTTCAGGGCGTGCTCCATCTTCATGGCTTCCAGCACCGCCAATGTCTGTCCCCTTTTTACCGTATCGCCGGCGGCGGCGTTCACTTCGATCACCGCGCCGTCCATGGGCGCTTTCAGCTGGCCGGAGCCGGGGCCCTGCTCGCCGCCGCTGGCCCGGTGGGTGCGCTCTTCGAAGCAGGCGCGCAGGCCGCCGTCCTGCAGCCACACGCGGCCGTCCCGGTGCAGCCAGTGGTAGCGGCGGCGCACGCCGTCCAGGGTGGCGATCAGGGTGCCGTCGTCGTGGACCGCGTCCAGGCGGACCGCGTCCAGGGTCAGGTCCGGGCCGCCGTGGATGCCGTCCGGGGTCAGGTAGAGGGTGCGTTCGCGGTCGCCCTGGGCCAGCACCAGCGGCTGCGCGCCCACGCCGCTGGAGTGCCAGTTGCGGTAGCCGGCGCGGCCGGCGGCGTCACCGGCGCCGATACGGGTGAGCAGCAGGGCGGCCAGCGCCCACAGGGCTTCCGGGGTGTCGGCGGCACGCAGGCCCGGGTCGTCGGCGAAGGGGCCGTCGATAAAGGCGGTGGTGGCGTCGCCGGCGGCGAATTCCGGGTGGCGCAGGATCGCCGCCAGGAAGCGGCGGTTGTCGTCGAGGCCCATCAGCACGGTGTCTTCCACGGCGCGGATCAGCCGGCGGCGGGCTTCGTCGCGGCTGGCGCCGAAGGCGATGATCTTGGCCAGCATCGGGTCGTAGTGGCTGCCCACTTCGGCGCCGTCCACCAGGCCGTGGTCAATGCGCACGCCCTCGCCACTGGCCGGCCGCCAGCTCAGCACCGGGCCGGTTTGCGGCAGGTAGCCCTGGGCCGGGTCCTCGGCGTAGAGGCGCACCTCCATGGCGTGGCCGGTGAGCCGCACCTGCTCCTGGGTCAGGGGCAAGGGCTCGCCGGCGGCCACCCGCAGCTGCCAGGCCACCAGGTCCTGGCCGGTGACCAGTTCGGTGACCGGGTGCTCCACCTGCAGGCGGGTGTTCATCTCCAGAAAGTAGAACTCGCCGTCCGCGCCGAGCAGGAACTCCACGGTGCCGGCGCCCACGTAATCGCAGGCCTTGGCGGCGTTCACCGCCGCCTCGCCCATGCGTCGGCGCAGGTCTTCGTCGACCACCGGGGAGGGCGCTTCCTCCACCACTTTCTGGTGGCGGCGCTGCACCGAGCAGTCGCGCTCGCCCAGGTGGATGACGTTACCGTGGTGGTCGCCGAACACCTGGATCTCCACGTGGCGGGGGTTGATCACCGCCCGCTCGAGGATCAGCTCATCGTTGCCGAAGCTGCTTTTCGCCTCCTGACGGGCGCTTTTCAGCTGGGCGGCGATCTGCTGCGGTTCGGTGACCACGCGCATGCCGCGCCCGCCGCCGCCGGCGCTGGCCTTGATCATCAGCGGCAGGCCCACGGCCTCCGCTTCCTTTATCAGGGTGTCGTCGCTCTGGTCCTCGCCCTGGTAGCCGGGCACACAGGGCACGCCGGCCTCCTGCATGGCGATCTTGGACAGCCGCTTGGAGCCCATCAGGCGGATCGCCTCGGCGGGCGGGCCGATAAAGGTGACGCCGGCCTCCGCGCAGGCGGCGGCGAAGTCCGCGTTCTCGGACAGAAAGCCGTAGCCCGGGTGCACCGCGTCGGCGCCGCTGCGGCGGCAGGCGTCCAGCAGCGCCGGCACGTTCAGGTAGGACTCGGCGGCAGTGGCGGGGCCGATGCACACCGCCTCGTCGGCCAGCTGCACATGGCGGGCGCCGGCGTCCGCCTCGGAGAACACCGCCACCGTGCGATAGCCCAGCGAGCGAGCGCTTTGCAGTACCCGGCAGGCGATTTCGCCGCGGTTGGCGACCAGTACTTTCTCAAAACTCATTGCCATTCCTTATTCATTTGCCAGCGACGGCCTTGTGGGCCCCTGTGCGAGCGGGCCTCGCCCGCGAAAGGGTGGCTTATAGCCACCCGGCAGGATCCCAGAGGCGCTGTTGGTGCTCTGTCTAGGAAGGCCTCTGGGATCCCGCCGGCAAGCTCCGCTTGCCTTTCGCGGGCAGGGCCCGCTCCCACAAGGGCCCGCTCACACAAGGGGTCGCTTTCACAGGAAGACCTGATCATTCGTCGGCGGCCCACTTCGGCGGACGCTTCTGCACAAAAGCCAGGGTGCCTTCCTGGCCCTCTTCGCTGGCCACGGCTTCGGCGAAGTCGGCCGCCGCGCGGTCGAGCAGCTCGTCCATGGGCACGTGGCCCACGTCGAGCACCAGTTGTTTGGTGACCCGGCTTGCGTTGGGAGCGCAGCGGCGTATTTCACCGAGCACCTCGGCGAGCTTCTTCTCCAGCTCCGCCGGGGAGTCCGCCACCTCGTGGACCACGCCCAGGGTCAGCGCGTGGTGGCCGTCGAAGCGCTGGCCGGTGAGGGCGATGCGGCGGGCGCGGGTGAGACCGATGCGCTGCACCACGAACGGGGCGATCTGCGCGGGAATCACGCCGAGACCGGTTTCCGGCAGCCCGAATTTGGCGTCGCCGGCGGCGATCGCCACGTCGCTGACGCAGGCCAGACCGAAGCCGCCGCCCATCACCGCGCCTTCCAGCACGGTGATCAGCACCTGGGGCAGGCGGTTGGCGGTGCTGATCATTTCACCGAAGCGGCGGTTCAGGCGCAGAAACGCCTCCGGATCGCCCTCGGCGGCCTGCTGCCGCGCCCCGGCCATGTCCTTGATGTCGCCGCCGGCGCAGAAATGGCCGTCCGCGCCGCGCAGCACCAGGGCACGCACCTCGGCACCGCCGGCGTTGTTCTCCAGCCAGTCGAACACGTCCATCAGCTCGTTCACCATGGCGAGGCTCATGGCGTTACGCGCCTCCGGCCGATTCAGCGTGATGTGCAAAACGCCGCTTTCACGGGAAAGCGTCAGCGCCGTCGTCTCAGGTAAAGTCATCATCCATCCCGCTAGTCACTGTTAACTGTTAACTGTTCACTATTAACTGTTTTTCTTTTTGCCCGGCAGCATGCCCATGGTCTTGCAGATAATGCCGAGCATGACTTCGTCGGCGCCGCCGCCGATGGAGCCCAGGCGGCCGTCGCGGTAGAGCTGGCTGGCCGGGTTGTCCCACATAAAGCCGTTGCCGCCCCAGTACTGCATGCAGCCGTCGGCCACTTCCCGGGACAGGCGGCCGGCCTTGAGCTTGGCCATGGACGCCAGACGCAGCACGTCGCCGCCGTTGATGTAGGTTTCGCAGGCCTGCCACACCAGCGCGCGCAGCATTTCCACCTCGGTCTGCAGCTCCGCCAGCTTGAAATGCACGGACTGGTTATCCAGCAGCGACATGCCGAACACCTGGCGCTCGCGGGCGTAGTCGATGGTCTGGGCGATCAGGTTCTCGCAGCCCTTGATGGCGTTGGCGGCGCCCCACAGGCGCTCCTCCTGGAACTGCATCATCTGCATCATGAAGCCCATGCCTTCCTGGCCGATCAGGTTGCGCTGCGGCACGCGCACGTCGTCGAAGAACACCTGGGCGGTTTCCGAGCTGCGCATGCCCAGCTTGTTGAGCGGCTTGTCCACGGTGATGCCGCCGGCGTCCTTGGGCACCACGATCAGGGACTTGTTGACGTGCGGCTTGTCGTCGGAGGTGTTGGCCAGCAGGCAGAAGAAGTCGGCGCTGGGCGAGTTGGTGATCCACATCTTGGTGCCGTTGATCACGTAGTCGTCGCCGTCCTTTTTGGCGTTGGTCTTGATGTTGGCCACGTCGGAGCCGGCGTGGGGCTCGGACACCGCGATCGAGGCGACCATGTCACCGGCGATGGCCGGCGCCAGGTAGTCGCGCTTGAGCTCGTCGGAGCCGAAGCGGGCCAGGGCGGGCGTGGCCATGTCGGTCTGCACGCCGATGGACAGCGGCACGCCGCCGCAGGTGGCGCCGCCGATTTCCTCGGCGACGATCAGGCCGTAGGAATAATCCAGACCCATGCCGCCGTATTCCTCGGGCTTGGTGACGCCCAGCAGGCCCAGGTCGCCCATTTTCTTGAACACGTCGTGGATCGGAAAACGGCCCGCCGCTTCCCACTCCGGCACGAACGGGTTCACTTCTTTCTCGATAAAATTACGCACCGTGCGGCGCAGCTCTTCATGTTCCTGAGTAAACAACATGGTCGTGTCCTGTGTTTTGTTCGGCTCGTTGTGTTGAGCGCTGGGATGTCAGTGGTTGTCGGAAAAGCCTGTGGTTTAGTTGACAGTTGAGAGTTGAAAGTTGATAGCGAAAGCCGGGGGCGCGGGCACGTCTTTGCCGGTGCTTCGCGCTCGCCCGCGAGCTATCAACTGTCCACTATCAACTCTCAACTGACTCATAGTCGTGCCACGCCAAAGGTATTGGCGTTCAGCTCCCGTTGCTCCGCTTGCCGGCAGATGTCGAGCACGTAGGCCAGCACTTTGCGGGTGTCGCGGGGGTCGATGATGCCGTCGTCCCAGAGGCGGGCGGTGCCGTAGAGCGCGGTGGATTGCGCGTCCAGTTTCTGGGCCGTGCTTTGCTGCAGCATGTCGAGCACCTTTTCGTCCGGTTCCAGGCCGTTGGCGCGCTGTTTGGCTTCGGCGACGATGCGCAGCACGGTGCCGGCCTGCTGGCCGCCCATCACCGCCACCTTGGCGTTGGGCCAGGCGAAGATGAAGCGCGGGTCCAGGCCGCGGCCGCACATGGCGTAGTTGCCGGCGCCGTAGGAGCCGCCCACGAGAATGGAAATTTTCGGTACCCGGGCGTTGGCCACCGCCTGGATCATTTTCGAACCGTGCTTGATGACCCCGTTCTGCTCCGGGTCCGTGCCGACCATGAAACCGGTGGTGTTGTGGAGAAACAGTAAAGGCCGGCGGGTCTGGTCGCAGAGCTGGATGAACTGGGCCGCCTTGGCGGCGCCGCGCGGGGTGATCGGGCCGTTGTTGCCGATCACGCCCACCGGCTGGCCTTCGATGTCGATCCAGCCGCACAGGGTGGCGCTGTCCCAGTCGTTCTTGAAGTCCAGGAAGTCGGAGCCGTCGGCGAGCCGGGCGATGATCTCGCGCACGTCGTAGGGCTTCTTGCTGTCCGCCGGCACCACGCCGAGCAGTTGTTCGGGCGGGTAGAGCGGTTCTTGCCAGTCGCGGTGTTCGGCGGGCCGGTCGCGCAGGCCCAGCTTGCTCATGATGTCGCGGGCGTGGCGGATGGCGTCGGCGTCGTTCTCGGCCAGGTACTCGGCGGTGCCGGCCACGCCGGTATGCATTTCCGCGCCGCCCAGCTCCTCGTCGGTGGCGATTTCCCCGGTGGCCGCCTTCAGCAGCGGCGGGCCGGCCAGGAACATCTTGGCGCGGTTGCGCACCAGCACTACATAGTCCGAGAGCCCGGGCTGGTAGGCGCCGCCGGCGGTGGCGTTGCCGTGCACCACGGTGATCTGCGGGATGCCGGCGGCGGACAGGCGTGCCTGGTTGGCGAAGGTGCGGGCGCCCTCCACGAACACGTCGGCGGCGTAGTTGAGGTTGGCGCCGCCGGATTCCACCAGGCTCACCATGGGCAGCCGGTTCTCCTGGGCGATGCGCTGCAGGCGCAGGGTTTTATGCAGCCCGGAGGGCGTTACCGTGCCGCCCTTGATGGCGGAGTTGGAGGCGGTGACCAGGCAGCGCACGCCGCACACATAGCCGATGCCGGCGATGGTGCCGCCGCCGGCTTCGGTGCCGTCCTTGTCGTCGTGCATTTTGTAGCCGGCCAGGTTCATCAGGCTCAGATAGGGTGAGCCCGGATCCAGCAGCCGCGCCACCCGCTCGTGGGGCAGCAGCTGGCCGCGTTTCTCGAACTTTTCCCGTTTGCCTTCGGCGGTGTCGCGCACCTGCTGTTCGATGGCGCGGAATTCCTCCACCGCCTGCAGCAGGGCGTCACGGTTTTGCCGGTATTCCTCGCTGTTCGGGTCGAGGGCGGATTCGAGTACAGGCATTAATCCAGATCCTTGAGCACGTTGGGCGTCACGGCGCGGTGGAAGCCGTCATAGGGTTTGGAGTTCTTATGGTCGGGCAGTGGGAACATGGCCACGTTGCCCTGGCTGGCGGCGCCGTCGATGCGCCAGGTGTCGCCGCTGATAAAGGCGGCGCCGTCGCTGAGCAGGAAGGTGATCGCCGAGGACACTTCCGCTTCCAGGCCGAGCCGTTTCAGCGGCACCGCGCCACGCAGGGTCTTGATGGTCTGCTGCATGCCTTCCGGGTAGGTGTCCATGCCGGAGGAGGCGATCCAGCCCGGCGCCACCGCGTTCACGCGCACGCCGGCGCAGGCCCATTCCAGGGCGGCGGTTTTGGTGAAGTTGTCCATGCCGGCGCGGGCGGCGCCGGAGTGGCCCATGCCGGGCATGCCGCCCCACATGTCGGCGACGATGTTGACGATGCTGCCGCCGGTTTTGTTCATGCCCTGCATGAACACTTCCCGCGCCATCAGGAAGCCGCCGGTCAGGTTGGTGCGGATCACCGTTTCCCAGCCTTTCTGGCTGATCATCGCCACCGGCGAGGGGAACTGGCCGCCGGCGTTGTTGACCAGGCCGTCCACCTGCTGCACCTGCTTGTAGATCGCCGCCACGGTGTCGCGGACCTTGTCCTCGTCGCGGATATCGCAGGTGAAGAACAGGGCTTCCCGGCCGGTGTCCTCGCGGATCTCGTCGGCCACCGCCTTGAGCTTGTCTTCCTTGCGGCCGAGCAGCACCACCCGGGCGCCCAGCGCCGCCAGTTCGTGGGCGGTGCAGCGGCCGATGCCGGAACCGCCGCCGGTGACGATGAGGGTCTTACCGGCGAACAGGTCGTCGCGGAATACGGAACGGTACGGCATTCAAATTATCCTCACTGTAGGGTTTCCAGGATGTCGGCGCTCACGGGCACCGGGAAGTCCAGAAGTTGTTGGGCGAACGCCTTGCCCTGCGGATCGATGCGCAGGCTGGCGATGCCGCCGCCGCCCAGGGCGTGGCGCAGCAGGAAGTTGAAGGCGTTGAAGCCCGGCAGCTCCCAGTGGCTGACGCTGCCGCGCTCCGGGTCGAGCACGTGTTTCATGTACTCCGCCACGGCGGCGTCGGTGAGCGCGGCGCGCAGATAGGGCAGGTATTCCGGTTTGCGCGCCATCACGCCGATGTTGGCGTGGTCGCCCTTGTCGCCGGAGCGTGCCCAGGCCAGCTTCACCAGCGGCACGCTGGTGTCGCCGGTGGCGGTGTCGCTGCCGTTGGTGTCCGGCAGGCTGGCCACGTCCAGGGGTGTGCCCACCGGCACGCCCACTTCCGTGGGGGTGCCGTCCAGATCCACGGTGGCGGTGACGTCCACCTTGGGCACCAGGGTGGAGAACAGGCGGATGCGCGGCATCGGCTTGGGCCGGCCACCGACCAGCCCGGAAAGGCCCGGCGCCATGCCGGTGGCGGCCTGGGCGATTTCCCGGGCGAACAGGCCCAGCGCCTTGCGGTCGTCGTGCAGGGCGGCGATTTTCACCACCACTTCGCGGCTGTCCTCGCGGCGCGCCTGGGCGCCGTAGGTGGCTTCGCTGCCGAGGATTTCCACGCTGGTGTCGCGCATCGGCGCCATGCCCAGCTGTTTGAGCAGGCCGTCGGTCTTTTTCAGGATCGCCGCCGCCACCGCGCGGCCCTTGGCCGGCGCTTCGCGGCCGCCCATCAGGAAGGAGGCGGTGATGCGCTGGCCGTCCGGGTAGGTGGCGGACACCTTATAGGTGTCGGTGGGCGGCAGGCCGCGGGCGCCGCTGACGCGCACCCGGTGTTCGCCGTCCTGGGTCAGGGTGACGCCGGTGAAGTCGCACACCACGTCCGGGAGAATATAGGCGCGCGGGTCGCCGATTTCGTAGAGTACCTGTTCGCCCACCGTGGCCGGGGTCACCAGGCCGCCGGTGCCGGGCGGTTTGGTGATCACGAAGGTGCCGTCTTGGTGGCACTCGGCGATCGGGAAGCCCATGTTGTGGAAGTCCGGCACGTCTCGCCAGTCGGTGAAGTTACCGCCGGTGCACTGGGCGCCGCACTCGATCACATGGCCGGCCAGTGAGCCCTGGGCGAGCTTGTCGTAGTCGTCGTCGGCCCATTTGAATTCGTGCATCAGCGGGCCCAGCACCAGCGCCGAATCGGCGATGCGGCCGGTCAGCACCAGGTCGGCGCCGGCGTCCAGCGCCGCCTGGATCGGCAGGGCGCCCAGGTAGGCGTTCATGGTCACGGTGACCGGCGGCAGGCCGGCGCCGGTGTCCAGTTCCTTGCAGTCGCTGAACTGGTCGCGGCGGCCGTTAAGGTCGTCGCCTTCCACCAGGGCGATGTTCATTTCCACGCCGGCCTCGGCGAACACCTTCTGCAGCGCCTCGCGGCAGGCGCGCGGATTCACGCCGCCGGCGTTGCTGATCACCTTGATGTTCTTCTCTTTGATCTCGCGGGCCAGCGGCGCCATCACCTGGGTGACGAAGTCGTGGGCGTAACCGGCGCTCGGGTCCTTCATGCGAGCGCCCGCCATGATCGACAGGGTCACCTCCGCCAGGTAGTCGAACACCAGGTAGTCGATCTCGCCCTGGCGGACCAGTTGGAAGGCGGCGCTGTTGGTGTCGCCCCAGAAGCCCGCGGCGCAGCCGATGCGAACAGGTCCAGCCATAAGTCTTGCCCCGAATTGCTGTTGTGCGAATGATTCCGTAAGCTACCAAGCAAGCGCTTGGTTTGTAAAGCGGCAAACGGTGGCGACATTGTGGGAGCTTGCTCGCAAGCGAAAGGCCGGCAAAGCCGGCCGGCAGGATTCCAGAGGCCTTTCTAACGGCAGCACAAACAGCGTCTCTGGAATCCTGCGGGGCAACCTTTGCCGGGAGCTTCGCTCCCTTTCGCGGGCGAGGCCCGCTCCCACAAGGCCGCCAACCCGGTCTTGCAGCTTGCAGTTTGCAGCGATTAAATGCGCCCCGAGGAGGAGCACCCCATGCCTGACACACCCGCCATTCACGGCATCGACAATTCGCCCCGGGGCCGGCTGCTGAGCGCCGCCGCCCATCTGTTCCGGGACAAGGGGTTCGACCGGACCACGGTGCGTGACATCGCCGCGGCGGTGGGCATTCAGAGCGGCTCGATCTTCCACCACTTCAAGAGCAAGGAGGACATCCTGTTCGCGGTGATGGAGGAGGTGATCCGCTTCAATACCGAGCGCCTGCGCCAGGCGGTGGCCGACGCGGACACGCCGCTGGAGCAGCTGCGCAACCTGGTGCGCGCCGAGCTCACCGCCACCGTGGGCGACACCCGCGAGGCGATGGTGGTGATGGTGGCGGAGTGGCGCTGTCTCGGCGAGGCCAAACAGCAGGAAGCCCTGGCGCTGCGCGAGATCTACGAGCAGATCTGGCTGGACGTGCTGGGGCGCCTGCACAAGGCCGGGGCCTTCCACGCCGACCCCTTTATCATGCGGCGGCTGCTCACCGGCATGATCGGCTGGACCCCCAACTGGTTCAGCACCAACCGCCGGCTGTCCGTGAAGGACCTGGCGGACCTGATCGTCGACCGGGTGGTGGGCGAAGCATGATCGGCAACGGCATCGCCTGGGGGCGCCATACCATCATCGAAGAGGGCGAGCTGCAGCGCGACACCCTGCAGCTGCGCGTCGACCACTATATCGTCGCCGGCCCGGACGGGCGGCCTTTGCCGGGCCGGTTCCCGACCCTCGAAGCGGCCAAGACCTTCGTCGAGCAGCGCGAGGCCTGACAACGCGCAATTTATGAACGAACGGTGTCATCGGGGCAAAAAAGCCGTTGACACCCCGGGCGCAATCCCTAAAATGGCGCCCACTTCGCAACGCGAACCTGGGTGGTTAGCTCAGCTGGGAGAGCATCTGCCTTACAAGCAGAGGGTCGGCGGTTCGATCCCGTCACCACCCACCAGATTTTGCAGTACGCACGACAGACTGTGCGGTAAAGAGTTTGGAGCGGTAGTTCAGTTGGTTAGAATACCGGCCTGTCACGCCGGGGGTCGCGGGTTCGAGTCCCGTCCGCTCCGCCATCTTCATGATCTTTCTCGTTTTCCGTTTGGATTTATGGCGACGCCGGCCTAGCCCGCGTCGCCTTTTTGTTTGTCTGAACCTTTCCCGCCGACACCGTTCTAACCCCCTGTAGCCCCCGTTCGCGGCCGCGATTGTCATCAAGCCGTCACGGGCGGTGCTCTAACCTTACCGATGAATACACTGAAACAGGCCCGTTGGGCCGAATGGAGTATCCCTATGGATGAATATCTGGAAGACCAACTGGAAGAAAAGCTGTGGCTGGAAAGCCTCGACGACCTGGACGACGATGTCGCCGATGACGGAGTCGAGCTTTGATGCCCCGGCGACAAGCCTCAAGCTTCAAGCCTCAAGCAAGCCGTGCCACCCCGGAGTCTTCAGCTTGTAGCTTGTAGCTTGCAGCTTGAAGCCCGCCCCCGAACACTCCCCCCGATTCAGTAACCCCCACGGCATCTCG
>MDTA01154988.1_pt1 | contig 12005 bp, 8 predicted proteins | sample 811151 | NCBI WGS metagenome assembly MDTA01 (sample SAMN05326648, study PRJNA326480) | marine metagenome | isolation source: seawater | place: Indian Ocean: South | collected 2010
ATGAATATAAGGGCTTTTTAAGCTCTTTGGATGAAAAACCAGTATAATTAAAAGATGAAGTATTAATACCATCTTTAGAGGTAAACATCGGTGAAAAGTTATAAATACCTTTCTCTATATCAAAACAAACACCATTAGAGTTTGCAAAAATACCTTTACGGTAAGTAAAATCTATAATTGCTTGCTCTAAAATTACTTTAGGATACTTTGACCTTGTATAATCTGAAAATTCTAACAACTTATCATACATCGCATCCATATCGGCACACTTTTTACCTGATTGAAAAGATTTCTTTTCTTGAAATTCTGCTATATCAAAAGCAGGGTCAGGCTCTGATGAATCTGCTAATTCTATTAGATTATCAATTGTATCATTAATTGTTTCCTTGTCAACTTTATTAATGGATGTTGAAGCTTTACAATCATCTTTATATATAGTAATACCTATAGTTGAATTAAATGTTGTTCTAAATAATGACATCTGACCAGCATCAATATTTAATTCTTTTTTTTCACTATCTGATATTGAACATTGTACTTTATCAATGCCACGCTTTTTGAAAGTATCTATAATATATTCAGCTATTTGAGAAGTTTGCATTTATCTACCGCCTAAATTTACTTTACAACGAATAGCAGGTCCACCCATACCTACAGGCATTGGTTGTTTTTTACCACACATACCAAAACTTACCCAAGTCATATCATCAGAAACCATATCAACAGTTTTTAACATATCAAATGCAATACCAGAAATTGTTGTGTCTAATATTGCTTTACCTAATTTCCCATTTTTAATTTCATAACCTTGATTAACAGCAAACATAAACTCACTTGTTGAATCTGCCTGCCCATTGCCTGGCTTCATAAGATAATAACCATCTTCAACTGATGCAATCATATCTTCAACTTTACTTTCACCAGGTAATATAGCAGTATTTCTCATTCTAATTAATGGTTCATCCGAAAAGCTAAAAGCACGTGCATTACCTGTGGGTGAAGATTCAAAGTGGCGAGCACTATCTTTATTGTGCATAAAACTTTTTAAAATTCCATCTTGTATAATTACCACATCTTCAGATTTTGTTCCTTCATCATCAACATATACTGGTACAGGACAAGTAACATTATTTACATTGTTGGCAAAATCTATCAAAGAAACTAAAGGACTTGCAACTTGTTGCCCTATAAAATCTCCTGCGATTGAACCACCCATTACCAAATCAGCTTCTGTAGTATGTCCTATAGCTTCATGTGCTAAAATACCCGCCAATTCAGAATCAAGAATTACTTCCTTTTCACCTGCTTCAGCATATACGCCATCAACTTTTTTAAGGAGATGTGAGATATGATGATCAATTTTTGAATAATAAAAATCGGGAGAATCAAAATTATCTTCTAAATTTCCTAGACCACCATAAACTTCCATTAATTCTATTGGTTTTCCATCTTTTTGTGCAGTTAGACTAATTATCAAATGAGCTTTAGGTATCATAGAGTATGAAGTTGATCCAGTAGCAGTTAAAAGTGATTTTTCCATATCTAATTCACGGACAACCAAAGTCCTGGAAGTTACCTTTGGATAATTATTTTTTATGTAGTCATCTAAATTTTTTAAAAAATCAACCCAATATTTTTGTGAATTTTTTTGTTTTGGAGATGTAAAATCTTTTTCAAAATTTATAATTGTTTCAGGAAGCACTAGCCCACATCTTGATTTATCTCTAGTATTCATGAAATTAACATTATCAGATGATGATTTGATTACTGATTCAATTGCAGAATCTGATATGTTTGGATTAGAAGCAAAACCCCAGTGTCCGTTATCAAAAATACGAGCTGAAACTCCACTTGAAGCTGATTTACCATTATTTATTACATCACCATTTAACAATGCAACTCCATTTGATCTATTTTCTTGGACCCTCAATTCAGTGTATTGATTTGGAAATAAATTTGAATATTTACTTAAATCTTTATTTAACATTTTTTATCCTTATAGTGTTAATGAAAAGGAAGACAAAAGAACACCTGGACAATATGTGCCACCCAATGATCTGCTGCCATATGTACCAACTTCAGGATTAAACTCAACTTGTTTGCCAACTGACTCTAAATTTTTGCCAAAAAAATTATAAAAGCTATCATCAAATCTCATATTTTCTATAGGAGCAACAATTTCACCGTTTTCAACCCAAAAGCATGCATAGCGAGTCATCCCTGTTATTCGCCCTCCGATGCAATCACTCCAATTTAAATAATGAAGATTACCTAAATACAGCCCTGTACCTATTTTTTTGAGAACATCTGATTCAGCCAAATCACCACCAACCATATATGCTGCTCTAATACCTTCACCGCTACTAGCATTATTTGATATTAAATTATATTCTTTAGCAGTTCGAGAGTTTATAAGTGTATTTTCCAATATACCAGAATCGACCAAATTCAATACATCAGTTGCTATTTCTCCATTATTATTGAATTTAGGTACACTTCCACTTCTAAAATCTTCATTTAGACTAAAACACGGTGAAAGTTTAACATTTTCATTCTTCATTTTTCCAAAAGAACTTTGACCTTGTTGAATTGAAGCTTCACTTAAACCATTCCAAGAAAACATATCAATTATATCTTTTACACCCTGAGAAGCTATATATGTTCGATATTCACCTGGTTTAATTTTGATAGCTTCTCTACTCATAAATTCCAATTTACTTATTGAGTTTTGCATAAAAGCTTCATATTCAGATTGATTCCACTCTGTACCAGCAAAGGTTGCCTTTACCATTTTTTCGTCTTTTGTGATTAATGAGTAATCTAATGAAAAAGTTTCGGTAGAAAACCAATGTTTCTGTCCAAGTGAATTAGCATTACCCCTGTAAATGATACCTGAGGACCAAATTCCTGCTAAATCAACACCTTGCATAGCTGGTGTCAATGAATTTGCAGCCTCTACAATATCAAGAAGTTTTCCATTATGTATATCTCTAGAAGATCCATTATTTTCAGGCAAGACTATATATGGATCTTTAGGTAATTGTATAATTTCTAGACGCAGTAATTCCAAAATTTCATATGCTTTTTGACAATCTTTCTCGATATCACTTGTTAATGTAAATGACTCACTACAAGTACGATCATTATATATTAATTTCAAATTAAGGGATGCATCATCAACAAGGCCAGTCTGACGAATTTTTGATTCACTAAATCTTATGAACTGTGTATTTTCACTCGATAACGAAATAGTTAAATACTCATCTTCATTTAACCTTGAAAAGATTTTATCTATTATTATATTAAAATTATTTTCCATAATCCTCCTTATGCTCCACCAAAAACTTCTATGTTTTCAAATTGACAAACTGGTGATGCGTGTCCAACACGAATAACTTGGTTAGGTTCTCCTTTACCACAGTTTGGAGTACCATGTATTTCAAATGTTGAGGCATCTCCAACCTTCTTAAGATTATTCCAAAATGGAGTAGTAACACCTCTATAGTTAGGGTTTTTAACTGTTCTAGTAAGCTTACCATTTTCAATCAGTTTTCCATATTCTGAGCCAAATTGAAATTTATTCCTGTAGTCATCTATTGACCAGGAACGATTAGTCTCCATGTAAACACCATAATCTATATTTGAGATTATATCATTAAATGATGAATCTCCAGCTTCTAAATTTAAATTTGCCATCCGATCTATTGGCGCCCTATTCCAAGATGATGCTCTAAAATTAGCGACACCTGGAATATTAGATCGTATTTGGCTTTCTTTACCACCCAATCCTCTTATCAAAAGACCATCTTTTATTATATATTCACGATCAGCTTTTAAACCCCCATCATCAAATGCATAAGATGCAAGTTCATGATTAACAGAAGGGTCAAAGGTGACATTCATTAATTTTGAGCCATACTGTAGCTTACCAAAATCTTCTAATCTGACAAAACTCCAACCAGCATAGTTTCTTTCATCCCCAAGAATTCTATCAATTTCTAAAGGATGCCCAATACTTTCATGAATTTGAAGCATCATTTGATCTGGAGCTAGAACCATATCCATTTTTCCAGTTGGGCATTCCTCAGCACTTAATAGTTCTATTGCTTGTTCACCAATTTTTTTACATAAGCTAACAATTCTTTCACTATCAAATACTTCTAAACCAATTTGATGACCTGATCTTCCTCCAGTTCTTCTTTGAAAAATATTACCATCTTTAGCTGTTGCAGAAAAATCAGAAGTTACCATTAAAAATTTTTGATTAACATCACTACCATTTGAGCTTACAAAATTAAATTCTGTTTCAGTTATGATTCCATAAGCAGTTGCACTAACAATTTGGTCAGATATTTTCAATGAATCGCAGCCTAATTGTAAAATATTATTAATCTCACCAGCACTGATTGAGCCAGCAGCTTTAGAAAAAGAAGATTCATAACTCCCCACTGCTTTTGGCCTAGCTTCTTCTGAAAAAGAATGCAAAGAAAATTTAGAAGCTTTTTCTGCTTGCGCCACAGCTTTTACAGCAGCACTTTGGACACCTGATAAAGACATATCATTAGTGGCATAGTATCCAAATTGTCCATTTTTTAAAACCTCAATCATAATACCATGTGAGGTATCTGAGCTATTAGCCTGAGGATTTTTGTCTCTAATTACTCTGTATGTTGTTTTTTCAAATACTTCTCTTAATCCTATCCAGTCAGCATTAACATTAATTTTAGTTAATAATTTTTTTAAATCCATAGAAAACCTTGTTTTATTAAAATATACTTAATCTATTTTTATATTAAAATTTACAACAATTATTTTACCAGAACCTATCTGAATACAAAATCAAAATTAACTAAAATATAAATAATTAATGTAAATACGTGATATTATTTCTAAATTTCGATTCTTGAATTAGGGAGTAAATTGTGAAAAATATTTTATATTTCATTTTGTCATTTATTATTATTTCATGTGGAGAAAAGAAAGAGAAAATAACTAATGAAAAAATAAATTTAAAAGGCCCATCAAATAGTACGCAACAAAAGAGTTATAAAGATGTTATTGAACTTGAAAAAGATGGGTGGGTTACAAACAATAATATAAATCCATCTGGAAGCAAACTTGCTAAAAAAGGTGGTGAAATTACAATGCTTGGAGATAGTGAATATCCAACTACCTTTAGAGACATTGGAAAAGATTCACGAAAACAAATAAATGGTCTAATGGCAGGCCTTCAGTATGAAACTTTATTATCATTTGACTATGAACGATTAGAATGGACTCCAAATTTAGCTACTCATTGGAAAATTTCTGATGATTCTCTTACATACTGGTTCAGAATCAATCCAGATGCAAAATGGGCAGATGGAAATGATGTTACAACAAGTGATGCAATTGCAACATTTAAACTTTTAATTGATGATGGACACCAAGATCCAAATGTTTCAGCATTTTGGAATGATTTATTTGAGATACCAGTGGCTGAATCAAAATATATTTTAAAAGTCAAAGCTAAAAAGAAAGATTGGAGAACTTTTCAAAATTTTGCTTCCGGCTTATCACTTTTACCATCAATCTATTTAAATAAAGTAGATGGTGCTGGTTATTTAGAAAAATACGATTTTAGTTTTATGCCTGGATCTGGACCTTATGAGTATGATGCAGCAAACTCTAAAAAAGGTAATGAAGGTTTTATAGTAATGAAAAGGAGAGATGATTGGTGGGCTAAAAATCATCCTAATAATGCTGGTATCTATAATTTTGATACTATCAAATTCATTTTTATTGAAGATGAAAATCAACAAGTAATTAGTTATTTCAATGGCGATTATGATATCTATCCTTGGTCAAGAGCACAATGGTGGGTTGAAAGATTCAATGCTGAAAAATACGATGAAATAAAAAATGGATGGGTCCAAAAGATAAAAGCTTTTAACTATCTGCCAAAAGGACCATCTGGCTTAGTTTTTAATACTCAGAAGAAGCCATTTGACAATCTTAAAATCAGAAAAGCATTTGCTTATTTGTTTGATGTTGATAAACTAAATAAACGATTGTTTTTCAACGAATATGTAAGATTAAATACTTATTTTTATGGTACGCCATATGCAAACCCTAGAAATCCTATGCTAAGCTTTAATCCAAATAAAGCGTTGAAACTTTTAAATGAGGCAGGTTGGTCTCGTAAACAAGGTGAACAATGGCTAACTAATAAAAATAATGAAATTTTTGAGATTGAATTCTTAACTGATCCATCTGGTCCAAGAATTTATACAACTCTTCAGGAGGATTTAAAAAATATTGGTATAAAAATGGAGTTCAAACAAGTTGATCGATCTGCAAGATTTTCAAAAGTAATGAAAAAAGAATATCAAATAACTTCTCAAGGTTGGACAGCAGGCTTTTTTCCATCACCAGAAGGTCTCATGCATTCAAAATTTGCCAATGAAGTTGAAGTAACAAATATCACCTCTATGGCTTATCCTGAACTTGATGCATTAATTGAAAAATACAATGCCGAATGGAGCGCGAAAAAAAGAGTTCCAATTGCACATAAAATTGATAGTATCGCAGTAAATTCATTTCACTATGCATTAGGTTGGACAAGCCCATATGGAGCAAGAATGCTTTATTGGAATAAATTTGGCATGCCTGAATCTGGAATTACATATGTAGGTGATTGGCGAACACCTCTATCTCATTGGTGGATTGAGCCAGCTAAGGAACAATCACTTCAGGATGCTAGAAAAAATAACTCAGAGCTACCCATAGAGCCAGAATTGGTAGATTATTGGAATAGAATAGACTAAAATGTTTGAATATGTAATAAGAAGACTATTGCTTATGATTCCAACATTTTTTGGGACTACAATTCTAGTTTTTTATATTTTGCAATCAGTACCAGATGGACCATTTGAGCAGGCTGTTAAACAAATTAAACTAGCTCAGATGCAAAGTGGTGAAAGTGTTTCTTCATCTAACTCTGGTGATGGAAATACGATGGAAATTTCTGCAGATGTGTTAGAAAAATTAAGACGACAATATGGATTAGATAACCCAATATGGAAAAGATATTTAATTTGGTTAGGTATATCAAAAAAAGAAGTTGAATATAGAGAGGTAGAAATTGGTGTTCCATTTAGATATACAATTAAAAATCTTGGCGAAGGTAAATATGTACCTGTTTCTCTTCAAAAGTGGATTTTAATTAATAAAAGTAATAATGGAAATCTCGCAATATATGAAAGTCCTCAGGGTACTGATTTCAAGTGGACTTCTTCTGAATACGAAATTCTTCCTGAATACTGGGATTTAAGTCAAGAATCATGGAGAAAATCCGACTGGCAAATTGTCAAAAACCTAGATGATGAATTGGTAGGGATTTCATTAACAAAACGTCAAGGTATATTAAACGGTTATCTTGGTCATTCTGAAAAACACAATCAATCCGTGGGTAAGCTTATTTGGGATAGGTTACATATTTCTGCATTATTTGGAATAACAGGTTTTATCCTAACGTATTCAATATGTATTCCTCTTGGTATTATAAAAGCTCTTAAACATGGTGCAAAATTTGATATCTTTTCAAGTTTTACAGTTTTTTTAGGATACTCAGTACCTAGTTATGCATTGGCAGCAATTTTATTATCTCTTTTTGCGACTAATAATATATTTGATACTCCAATTCTTCCTAGTCGAGGTTGGAGACCTGGCGATTGGGATGAATTAACCTTGTTAGGTAAAATCTCTGGTCAATTTAAACATGCAATACTTCCAATTATTGCATATATGATTGGCTCATTTGCAACTCTTACTATCTTAATGAAAAATTCATTAATGGAAAATTTAAGTCAAGATTATGTTAGAACAGCCTTTGCTAAAGGTTTAAGTGAAAGAAGGGTTGTTTTTTTTCATGCTGTAAGAAATTCATTAATTCCTCTAGCAACAGGCATCGGAGGCATTATTGGTTTATTCCTTGCAAGTTCCTATCTAATTGAAAAAATATTCGGGATTGACGGAATAGGTCTGCTCACATTTAAAGCAATCGGTACCAGAGACTACGGAATTATAATGGGATTTATTGTTATTGGAATTTTCATACGATTATTTGGTAATTTGATTTCCGATTTATGTTATGCACTTATAGACCCTAGGATTAGATTTAAATAATGAATAGTACACTTTCAGAATCAATCTTTGAAAAAAGAGTTAAACGATTTAAATCAGTTAAAAGAGGATATTATTCACTTCTAATTATTGTCACAATGTATGTTTTATCTATAGTATCTCCATTATGGGTTAATAACAAACCACTCATAGTAAAATTTGCAAATGGTAAATATGATATTGGTGAAGATTTTATTGACACTAATAATAACAATGCTTGGGATTTTGGTGAAACATTTGATGATCAAAGTAAATATTTTTTCCCTGCTTTTGCTGATTTGTTTGACTTTTTACCAGGAATAAAATATCCAATATATGAGTCAAAATATTTTAATCAAATCTCTGACAAATATGAAGTTGACTTCAGATTATTAAAAAAACAATGTCAACAAGAAGATAATAGTAATTTTGTAATTATGCCTTTATATCCATATCATCCACATGAAGATTTAAAAGATGAGTTAGATGAGACATACACAGATTCAAACAATAATGGTAAATATGATATTGGTGAAAATTTTATTGATTTAAACGCTGATTTAAAATGGAATGAAAATAATCCTCCCACAAAGCCTGAAGGATTTAAGGGTCGTCATTTAATTGGGACTGATAATACTGGAAGGGATGTTTTTGCTAGGGTTGTTGATGGATTTAAGATATCCATGAATTTTGCAATAGTCTGTACTTTTTTATCCTATTCTATCGGCATAATCATAGGAGCATGTTTAGGCTATTTTGGTAAAAGAATCGATTTATTTGGTGTTCGAATTATGGAGGTATTTAGTGCAATGCCTTTCTTGTTTATTATGATGATTCTATCTGGATTTATGCAACCTAATCTTTATATATTAGCTGGAATCTTAGTTTTCTTGTCTGGATGGATTGGGATTGCTTATTATATCAGAGGGGAGTATTACAGAGAAAAAGCAAAAGATTATGTATCAGCTGCTGTTTCAATGGGAGCTTCAAATTCTCGAGTAATGTTTAAACACATACTGCCGAATGCATTAACACCTGTTATTACATATGCCCCGTTTGCTATTATTGGATATATTGGTACCCTAAATATGTTAGACTTACTTGGATATGGGCTCCAACCTCCCGCTGCAAGTTGGGGTGAAATTTTAGCACAAGCACTTGAAAATTTAGATAACTGGCATATGCTAGTTTTTCCAATTATTGCAATGACAATTACACTATTTATGATTACCTTTATTGGAGAAGCCATAAGAGAAGCATTTGATCCTAAAGTGTATTCGAGGCTTAGATAATGTCAAAAGATAAACTTATAGAAATTAAAAATTTAAAAACATACTTTAATACCGAAGCTGGTACGGTAAAAGCAGTTGATGGAGTATCATTCGACATATATAAAGGTGAAGTTTTGGGAATAGTTGGAGAATCTGGTTCTGGAAAATCAGTAACTTCACTATCAATAAATCGACTCATACCAAATCCACCAGGTGAAATTATTAGTGGAAAAATTATTTATAACAACCAAGATCTACTTGATTTGAGTTATGAGCAAATGAGAAATATTCGTGGTAAAGATATTGCAATGATATTTCAAGAACCAATGACTTCATTAAACCCTGTACTCAAAATCGGTGTTCAAATGAATGAAGTCTTAATAAAACACGAAAATCTTTCAGAAGAAGAAGCAACTAAGCGTAGTATTGAAATGTTAGATTCCGTGGGTATACCTGAACCGGATAAGCGAATTAATGAATATCCTCATCAGTTTTCTGGTGGAATGAGACAACGAGTAATGATTGCAATGGCTCTCCAATGTAATCCATCGCTTTTAATTGCTGATGAACCAACAACTGCGCTTGATGTAACAATTCAAGCCCAAATACTTGATTTGATGATGGATTTAATGGATAAAAGAAAAGACGCAGCAATTCTTTTAATCACCCATGATCTAGCTGTTGTAGCTGAAACCTGCGATAGAATTATAGTTATGTATGGAGGTGAAATACAAGAAATTGCGGAAGTAAATGAGTTATTTGAAAATCCACTACACCCGTATACCAAAGCTTTAATGAAATCAATTCCTCATCTAGATTCAAAATCAGATAGATTAGTAGCACTTAAAGGTATGGTTCCATCATTACTTGAACTAGGCGAAGGATGTAAATTTTGTAACCGATTTGAACCAGATGAATGCCCTTGTATGGGTACAAAATTAAATTATGATTTATTTGAAGCTATGCCTAATCATTTTGTTAGATGTAACAAAGAGCTTTTAAATGAGTAAGCCAATATTAAAAATAAAAAACTTAAATGTTGAGTACCCTTTATTCGGGGGTATACTTCAAAAAGAAATAAGCTGTGTTCATGCAGTAAAAAATCTTACTTTAGATGTTAAAGAAGGTAAAACTGTAGGCATTGTTGGGGAATCTGGTTCAGGGAAATCAACTTTAGGTAAAGCAATTTTAAATGTTTTAAATCTTACAGCTCCTGATGCAAGAATTTCAGGAGAAGTGCTTATAAAAGATAATGAAAAGTATATTGATATTCTTTCTCTTCCCAGTCATGAATTGAAAATATTTAGACCAGTTATGCAAATGATTTTTCAGGACCCCTTTTCTTCATTAAATCCTAGAATGATTGTAAAGGATATAATACAAGAACCATTAGATATTCATACAAATCTATCAACAAAAGATAAATCAGATAAAGTGAATTGGCTACTTGAAAAAGTTGGGCTTTCCAAAGAACAAAGAATTAGATATCCACATGAATTTTCAGGTGGTCAACGTCAACGAATTGGTATTGCAAGAGCATTAGCAACTGAACCAAAAATAATTATAGCAGATGAACCAGTCTCTGCTTTAGATGTATCAATCCAAGCTCAAGTTATCAATCTTTTGATGGACCTTCAAGAAGAATTTAATCTTACAATAATTTTTATAGCTCATGATTTATCAGTTGTTAAACATATTTCATCTGAAATTGGTGTTATGTTTTTAGGTGATCTAGTCGAATCGGGATCAGTCGATGAAATTTTCTCTAATCCTGTACACGACTACACAAAAAAACTACTTAAGGCCATACCTATACCTAACCCTAAAGGTCGTGATGAAAGAAAAAATAAACGATTATCTGAACAAAAATAAACTTAATTTTAAAAATCAACCCTATTGTTAATATAAAGGATTCTCTTCAGAGTCCTTTTTTTGATTTCACTTAAAACAGACTCAATTCAAAAAATCAGAGAGTTACTTGTGTATTAATAATATTATACTTTTTTATATATAAAAATAAAGGGGTAGCTATTGAGCTACCCCTTTAAGAAGTTTATGTATAACAACTACCTACTTCATAAATACCATCTTACGAGTAATAGATGTTGTCTCTGTTTGTAAAGAATATACATAAATACCTGCTGATACCGATGTACCATTGCTATCCATGCCATTCCATACTACACTATGATAGCCTGTTGATAAGTTACCTTCAACTAATGTGGCAACTACCCTACCAGTAACATCATAGACATTTAAACTTACAAAACCTTCTGTTGCAATATTAAACTCTATTGCTGTTGATGGATTAAATGGATTTGGATAGTTTTGTGATAATCCAAATTCAACAGGTACAGCATCTTGTCCATATACCATTGCTGTTCCTACAGTTAGTGGTAAGGTACCATATTCAGTACCATCTAAATCAGCTTCTACACGAAGCTCTTTACCATCACTAGCTGACCATAAACGTAGATTTATAGCATCTCCATCCTCATATCCAGGAAGATCAATACCATACTGTGAATATGATCCCCATGCAGATAATACAACTGGAGCATTAAGATCTACAATCTTAGTTGCACCTACAAC
>MDTA01156853.1_pt1 | contig 12005 bp, 5 predicted proteins | sample 811151 | NCBI WGS metagenome assembly MDTA01 (sample SAMN05326648, study PRJNA326480) | marine metagenome | isolation source: seawater | place: Indian Ocean: South | collected 2010
ACTACGTTATTAGACGCTGTAAATATCCTATTGGAAAATATTGGAGAGCAACCTATAAATAGTTTGGAAACTGAGCAGATACAAGATGCTCGTATTGCAGAAAGAACAATATTAGAATTTCACAAAGAAGGACAAACAAAAGGTTGGAGTTGGAATACAGAATTTCAATATCCTTTTCAAAAAGATTCAAATACTGGAGAAATTATAGTACCAACTAATATATTGCAATTTGCATTAGATCCATACTTATATGCTGGTCGCTATCAATTACGAGGTCAAAAAATATATGACTTGCAAGAAAGAAGATATACAATGGAAACTACTGTTAATGAAATAAAAGCTGATGTTATATGGTTATTAGCCTGGGATGATGTGCCAGAAGCTTATAACAGATGGGTAACAATTAGAGCTGCAAGAGTATTTTCTGATCGTGTATTAGGATCTGATGCTTTATTTAAATACACATCTAAAGATGAACTTGACGCAAAAATAGTTTTAGAACGTATGGAGCAGCAGCAAGAAGTTCCAAATATCTTAACTGGTGGTCGTAATTATTTGCCATTTCCTACTTATGACCCAGCTATGGGCTTGGCAACAAGAAGAATAGGTACAGCGTATAGGTTATGAGTTCTTTAACAAGTTATTCAATACCAAATTTAGCTCAAGGCATTAGTCAACAACCTGATGCTCAACGTGATCCTTCTCAGGCAGAAATACAAATTAATGGGATGTCTTCTATTGTAGAAGGCTTAAGAAAAAGAGATTGTAGTGAAACAATAGGTTTAGTTTCTAATAGTAGTTTTGGTGATTGTTTTATTCATAGTATTTTGCGAGATAAAGTTGAGGAATACTTAGCTGTTATTAGTTCTAGTGTTATTAAAGTTTTTGATTTAGAAGGTAATCCTAAAACTGTAAACCCAGCAAGTAATGCTTATAATTATTTATCAACAATAACTGATGCAAAAACTCAGTTAAGAGCTGTTACAATTGCTGATTTTACATTTATAACTAATACGCTTACCAGCCCAGCAATGACCAACGATGTTGCACCTGTTGTTGCAAGGTCAACTACACATGAAGCATTAATTTGGGTAAGGGCAGCTACTTACGGTCAAACGTATAGAGTAAACGTAAACGGAACAGAAGTAACGGTACAGACTGCGGTTGCACCAGTTGTTGCAAGCGGAAGTACAGTAACAGAAAATAGAATTAGTTCTGAAGATATTGCCACTAATATTATCAATGGTTTTTCATCTTTGTCGGGTGTTAATTTTGCTAGAAGTGGTGCTGTTATACATGTCACATCTAATAATGCATTAACAATATCTGTATCTGATGCCAGATCAAATGCTGATATAACTGCAATATTTGACAAAGTGCAAGCTTTTACAGAGCTGCCAACTATAGCTCCAGAAAATTACCAGGTAACTATAGAAGGTGATCCAACGAATAGTTTTGATGATTTTCATGTTTCTTTTGCACCAAAAAGCGGAACATTTGGTGAAGGTACTTGGAGTGAAACAGTTAAGCCTGGAGATAAGTACAAAATAAATAGAGATACAATGCCACATCTGTTAGTGGCATTGCCAGATGGTACATTTTTCTTTGGCCCTGCAAATGGATCTACTCAATCAGGAACAATAAATGGTGTTGCTTGGGAAGTAAAGATTCCAAGCTGGGGAGAGCGTATTGCTGGAGATACAACAACAGCTCCAGACCCAAGTTTTATTGGTAATCCTATTAATGACATATTTATCTATAAAAATAGATTAGGATTTCTTGCAGATGAAAATGTAATACTTTCCAGAGTTAGATCATTATTTGATTTTTTCCCAGAAACAGTTACTACTGTTTTAGATAGTGACCCTATAGATGTTGTTGCTAGTAATAACAGAGTAAGTATTCTTAAATATGCAATACCTTACCAAGATGAATTAATTTTATTTAGTTCGCAATATCAATTTAGGTTTAATGCAGCGGAAACAATATTAACTCCAGCAACTGCACAAATTACAGTTTTAACGCAGTTTGAAATAGATACAAATGTTAGGCCACAACTGGCGGGTGGAGGTATTATATTTTGCCAGGCAAACGGTGATTTTTCACAATTTAGAGAATTTAGTGTTCGGGGTGCTGGTACTGCTTTAACTGCTGATGCACAAGATTTAACAGGTTATGTTTCTGCCTATGTTCCTAGCGATGTTTTTAAAATTACTGTTAATGATACAAGTAATGCAGTATTTGCATTGAGTCATAAAACAGGATTTACAAATAGAATTTACGTTTACAAGTATTTTTTAAGAAGTGGCAGTGGAGGTGTAGAAAGAGCACAGTCAAGCTGGAGTCATTGGACTTTTGCTGGAGCAGATGAAATATTACAAGTGCTTTGTATTAGAGAAACTTTGTTTTGTTTAATGAGATACGGCACAAAAGTATTTTTAGAAAAGATACCAGTACAAGATCGTAGTCCAGAACCTCCTTCTGGTAGCCCCTATCCATTGTTGCTAGATAGAAGAGTTTCTACAACAACTGATACCCCATCAGCTATGAGGGTTGCTTCTGGAACTTACAACGCTACTGCAAACACAACTACCTGGACATTGCCTTTTACTGCTGCTGCTACAACACAAGCATGGTCAGGATTTCATACTACATTTAATGGCGGTGTTTTATTGTCAACAATCACTTCTGGCACTTCTATTACTGCCTCTGGAAATTGGGCTAATGCTCCAGTATTTTTTGGAGAGCAATATGAATTTAGATATAGGTTTACAAAATTCAAATTATATAAAGAAATTGGAGGAGGCAAAGCTGCTGCAAACGTAGAAAGAACACAAGTAAGACATGCAAAACTTAGATACCATGAAACTGCATATTTTGATATTGAAGTTACAGCAGAAAGAAGGAATACATCTGTTTATAAGTTTGACGGAACAGTATTAGGTAGTCGTATATCTTTAATAGGTTCTGCATTACCTAATGGCTATAACCCAGATGACAACAGGTTTAAGGAGGGTGTATTTACTATTCCAATAATGTCTAGGGGAGAAAGATGTGTAGTTGAAATAAAGAATGACACACCGCATCCATGTAAGTTTTCTACCTGTGAATGGACTGCCTTAATTACAGGTAAAGCGAGGTCATTACGATGAAATGGATAGAGCCTAATGAAAAAGTTATACAGGAAATTGGCTTGGCACTGAGAGAAGCCGATGAGCTAGAAGTACGTCTTAGCCATGACCTAGACCCTTTAACTGCTGTTATGGAAAGTGCTAAAAATTCTGATATTTGCAGAGCCATAGAAGGAGACAATGGAGATCCAGTTGGTTTAACTGGCGTCACTAATCAATCTATTTGGCTGTTAGGTACGGACGGATTAACTGCTACAAAAAATCATAGAAAAACTTTATGTATTGATGGTATTAAATGGGTTGAATATTGTCTTGATAAAACAAAAAAACCTATAGGAAATTGGGTATATCACGAAAATAAATCATCAATTAAATGGTTAAAATATCTTGGCTTTACGGTTGAAACCCCTAGACCGTATGGCCTTTCTAGGGCTTTGTTTTGTCAATTTTGGAGGACTAATTAATGGTATTAAGTGCAGCAGGGTTTGGAGCAGTTTCTGGTACTCTTAACTTTTTAAGTGGGATAGCAAACTACCAGGCACAAAGACAAGATTATGTTAATAAATTAGCTTATAAAAAAGCATCTGATGAATTTGCTACTTGGTCTGCCAGGCAGCAAGCATCTCAAGCAGATTTAAATAATCAATATAGGTTTTGGGGAGAAAAAATAAATTACGGTCAAAACCTTGCATATACAAATTCTCTTAGAAATTATGAATTAAGCAAAGCAATAGTTAGTGCAGAAGAAGTTGCAAGAGCAAGGGCATCTGCTGGTGCAGATTACATAAGTACAAGCGAAGCTTTTGCTCAAGGGTTTCAACAAGAAGCAATGTCTGATGCCGTAGCTTTATATCAATACAATGTGCAAGCATTAAAAGCTAGAAGTACTATTGCAGCGGGTGCTACGGAAGGGCCATCTGTCGATAGGTTAATGAATGATTATGCAAGGCAAGTAGGAGATTTTACAACTTTAAAACGTATAAATGATGGGTTTAAAGAAAGTCAATACAACAGACAACAAGCTGGTGCTGTTTCTCAATATCTAAATCAATACAATAGTCAACAGTTTTATCAGCAGCAAGAATATCTTGATCCTATTCCACCATTTGCTCCATTACCTACATTGATCGGTCCAGCAGGGCCATCAATGGTTGGCAGCGGGCCAAGTGCAGGGGCAGCATTGCTTGGTTCTGTTGCTGGTGGTTTATCTGCTGGATTATCTACTTATGGAGCATTGAAATAATGGTACAAGAACTTCCAAAAAACCAATTAAACCCTACTGCTAAACCAGTAAATAGATTTTTGTCTTACAGGTCAGAACAACCCGCTGCACCGCCTAAGTTAGTAGAGATGCCAACACCAAAAGGTGTCAACATAATTCAACGATCTAACGAGATGAGTGTTCAAGGCTACAACAGCTTTAAACAATTATCTGATGCCTTAAAACAAACAAGCCAGGCTGTTAGTCAGCTAGGGCCAGTTGTTAAAAGTATTGAAGAACAGAAAGGTAGAAATGATGTAATAAAATCTTTAGCCCTTGCAAATAGACAGGCTATTAATAGTGCAGAAAACTACGCTGCAACTAATAAGCAAGTGTCCAGAGAAGATGCTATTGCAGGCATGATGATGGATGAAGTTAACCCCTGGAGGCAAAAGGCAAGAGAAGATCAACTTAGTAAATTAGCTGCTGGTGAAGCTGGCATATACATGGATAGGGTGTACAACAAATACGCAGCAGAGATAGTATCTTTAGATCCTTTAAATCCAAGATTAGATCAAATAAAAGCAGAGGCTGTTACACAATTAGCCCAGGATTGGGGAGTAGATGAAACAAGTGCAAGTTTTATTGATTACACAATTCCTTCTGTAAACAAGTCATGGCAGGGTTTTAACAGTAAACATTTAAAAGCATATACAAAATTTCAGAAAGAATTACAAAAAACATTAACTAAGGCACAGTTATACCAGGCATTAACAAATTGGAAAAAAGAAGAATTAACAGAAAATGATTTAGTAGCAAGTTTAGGAACTATTCTTAATGACCAGGTAAAAAAATTAGGTTTACCTTTAGAGCCAACAGAATTTAAAAAAGATGTTTTATTAGCATTAAGAGCACAGCTAGAAGTAGAAGCTATAGATCCAAATAATAAACATTCTCAAAGAGCTGCTAGTTATTTAGGAATGTTAGAAAGTGTGCCAGTACACATGGTCACAGATGATAAAGGTAATGTCACGAAAATAACTACTGCTGGTGAAATGTTTGGTGCAGATTTTCTTATTGAATCTAATAAAATTGGTAATGCTGCACATCAAATAAATAAAAGAAAAGAAGAGGCAGCAGAAAAAGATTTTGTTCTTAGATGGGCTGAAACTATTGTTCCATTAGAAAAAGGTAGTGCAAAGTATAACGCTGCTGTAGCTGAATTATTGTCAGATGATAATTTATCATACGCAAAAAGAATAGAACTGTTCCAGGAAATAGATCAGTTAGATGAAACTGCTGCAAAAACTACATTCAATACTGCACCTGTAGAAGAAATATTTGCATTAAATCAAAGTAGGCATGGAGCTATGTATGACGAAACTGCTGTTAGAAAAGAACTAACAGAAGCATTGGCTGATATTCCTCCAGAGCTTGCAGCATATAAAACAAAGAAATGGCAAGAATTTGCAACCATGACAAGACAGAAAAGATCTGAAGCTAGTGGTGCTTACGAAACAACAATGATAAATAACAAAATAAAAGAAGCTACAGCTCTTATGGTTGAAAAATATTACCCAGATGTAGCTACTGCTGTTATGAGAGGCAAGGATATTAGCAAAATGGACGTTCAGGAATATATTGGAAATTTAAAATCTAATCAGCAAGAATCATCAATAAATTATAAAAATCAATTAGCAGATCAAATATATGAAAACATTGCCGCTGAAATAAATGAAAAAGGAGAATTAAGTGCAGCAGAGCAAGGTAAAATTATAAACAAGACGATTACAGAATTTAATAAAAACAAAGAATCTTTAGACGGTATTTTTTCTAATTCAATAAAACAAAAAAAAGATGAAAAACCAATAGATGCTCCACCTACTTACAGATTATCTACCTTACAATCAGTCCCTTTAACAAGAATTGAAAAACAAGATTACAAGCAGTTTCCAATAATTTCTGCAAATGATGCACAAAAAGTTTTAAAAATAGTTTTAGAAAATCCAATGAATATGCCAATGCCTATGAAATGGCTTGCAAATCAATACAATGTATCACCATTTCAGTTGCTAATAGATACTTTAGAGCATTATAAAGAAGAGGAGTTCTACCCTAGTGAAGAACAACGTAAATTCCTTTTACAAAAAGGTAATGCACATATAGGACTTAAAAGTTCAATAAAAGGCATGTCTCCAGGTACAGGTCAATTATCTGACGCTACTAATTACATTGTTTACGCATTAAGCGGAACAGCACCTAAACGTCTTAATTACAGAGGTTAAAACTATGCCAATAGAACAAAACTTAGAGACTAACGAGCTAATTACTAAGCCTGTTGAAGAAGAAGAAACTCTTGTTGCAGAAGTTGAAGAAGAAGAGAAGAAAAAACAAGCCCCAGGAACAAAATTGGATTATGCCTGGTGGGATGTTACAGAAGGTAAGGGTATGGCCGCTGTTGGTGCAACTAGCGATTTTGTTGGCAAGGTTAAAGAGGGTGATGTTACTGGTGGTGATATAGGCAAATTATTAGGTTCTTATATACATTTAGGTTATGAATTATTATTACCTAGACATTTAGACAATACAGCTTCTTTGGGAACTGTTAGGGCAATAGGTGACGCTGGAAGAGCAATTACAGATTTAAAAAAAGGTGAATATACAGATTATGAGATAGGTAGAGGTTTTGATGCGTTTGTTGAAGAAGGTTATAAGGTCATAGGCGAAAAAGCACCATCTGAAATGAGTATTGCAGAAAAAAATGGTGATGATATGCGTTCTGCCTTAATGCTGAATATATATTTAGGTTTAGCAACTTACGGTGCTGGCAATCTTGTAGCTGCGGGTATTCCAGCAACAGGACGTTTAATGCAATTATTAAACCCTAGAAATGCAAAAACAATAATGGGTGCAATAGGAAGACTAGCTGCAATAAACGCTATTGATGAAGTGCCAAGTACATTTTTAGATGACAATAGAGGTAATTTTGGGACTAAACCTGGCATGACCAGAACCGAAGCTTCTAAGGCATCCTTTGGCCCAAACTTAAGCATATCAACTGGTTTTGCTGGATTATTAAATGCAAAACAAATTAAAAATTTATTTCCAAATAATACAAGAGCAAAAGTATCTGAAAGTTTTACAAATCCAAGAAGAGAGTTTAGAAATAAACAAATAGAAGATAATTTAATAGCAGAAGACGCAAACGGTACTACTGTTTTTACAAAAAATACAGACCCTGATGGCACAAATGCTGAAAAAATAACCTCTGCAACACCAGAGTCAGATTCAGTACAAGAAGTTTTAGAAAATTTAGATGACCAACAAATATCTGAAATAGCACAAGTAGATAAGAATATACCAGAAGCTATAGAAAAAATCTCACAAAGAACTGGTGACGGTGATCAGCAATTATTAAAATACAGCGATGTATCAGCACCTACAAATAGCCTTGCAATAACCGATATTAATACTCGTATAAATCAAGTACCAACTGATAACTTATTGTCTCTTGCTAATCCTAAGAATGGTACAGAATTATCAGACGTTATAACAGAAATTACTGGCAAAGAATTTGAGCAATTTACAAGACAGGACGTTGTTAAAGGTATTAAAAAATTAGAGGGCGAAGGTAAAACATTAATGCCTAATAGGTTGATGGGTATGCCATATTTAAATGTAGAACAAATAAAGCTAGATCCAGTTAGATTTCAATTTAAAGGCGGTGTTGATGCTCAGGGAGTACAAAAAGGTCAATCATTAGAAGGTGTAGAAAAATGGAATAACGATTTAGAAGGAGTAGTCCAAGTATGGGAAGATCCAAAAGACGGATTTACTTACGTTGTTAATGGACATAACAGATTGGCTAAAGCTAAAGAGCTTGGCATACCTTCAGTTAAAGTTGAATTTTTAGATGCTCCAGATGCTATTTCCGCAAGGCAACAGGGAGCATTAACTAACATTGCTCAAGGCGGTGGCACTCCTTTTGATGCTGCTAATTTTTTAAAAGAATCAGATATAACAAGTCCAGAGCAATTAACAGATATAGGAGTTCCATTAAAGTCTGGTTTAGGGGCAAAAGGTTTAGCACTCAGCAAGTTGCCACAAAATATTTACCAAGATGTATTAGACGGCAAACTAACACAAAACAGAGGATTATTGCTTGGTGGTAGCGGTCTTGATGAAACTGGCATGCAAACTGCATATAAAGTTTTACAGAAAAAAGATGTAACTGACGCAACTTTTTCTGAAGTATTGCAACAAGCTAAAAATGCTCCTACAGCCGAAGGCGGCCAAGTTGATTTGTTTGGTAATACAGAAATGTTAAATTTAATGATTGAAAAAGGTCAGTTAGCAGCATCTATTAGAAGAAATTTAGTCCAGGATCGTAATTTATTTAGAAGAGCTGGACAAGGTGCAGATAGATTAGAGGCTGCTGGTAGTAAAATTGACAGGTTTGAAGCTGCAAATCAAAAGAATTTTGCTGAATCTGCAATAGCACAATTTGATGCGGACAAATATGCAGATACAAATATAAGCAAGTTATTAAATGAAGGTGCAGAACAGATTGGTCAGGGAGCAAAAGTTGGAGTAGTTACAAGAAGAATACAGCCAAAAATAATAAATGAAATATTAGATAATCCTGTCTTACCTACAAAAACACCTGAGATACAAACAGAATTGCCAACAACAGCAACTGAATTACCAAATAGAAGAGTTTTAATAAATAATATTATTAAGAAAGCTGCAATGAATGGTGAGGTAAGACCTCCAACTACACCATTACTTAATACTCCTAAGCCTTCTGAGGTTAACGTCAACAAAGTTGTTAAAGAATTAGAACAGGGAAAAGTTAGTAATGATGCCTTACGTTTGCTGTCAGACGAAATAAAGCTTGCAGATCAGCACAAAGCTTTAGATGACGCTATAAACGCAGATCGTGTTGCTGCTAAAAGGAATGAAATAGGTTGGGATAACATGACTTACGAGCAAAAAAAGAATAAAGATTTTTTAAAAATTATGGAAGAAAGTAGCAAAAAGTTTGTTAGGCAAATGGAAACTGATCCTATTAACAAATTAAAAAAAGAAATTCCTAATTTATCTGTAGATCAATTACAAGCTAAAAAATTAGAGTTAGAAAAAGGTGGTTATCCACTTACCAAAAGAGTTGCAGGCAATATACAAAGAAAAAGAAATCAATTCCCTTATGTAGAAACTAAACAAAAAGCTGAACAAGCTAGGTTAGATTTAGTTTCAGATGAAAACTTAAATAAAATATATAAAGATGGCGAGGAAATAGGCGATCAAATATTTGAAGCAGAATTAAAAAGAATTGAAGATTTAGAAGCAAATGCGTCTAATAGCTTAGATCCAAGATTGATAGGTCAAGCAGAGTATGACCTAGTGTTGAATGAATTAAATAATAAAACTACACAAGGATTTAAATTGCCTAATGAATTTGCAAGAATGAAACCTCGTTATGGTTTAGGTGAAATTGAATTTGATAATGATTTAGACAGGGTTGCATACATTATTAGAAGTAAAGCTAAAAAATCTGCAAGAGAAGATGACATAGTTGCGATGTTAAAACAGCAAGGTGTAGATCCTGAAGCTGCAAGAAGGCATGGAAGCAAGGTACATCAATTTGTAAAAAACTATGTAAAGGAAGAAACTGGTAGTGCTGCTGCTAACAATGCTGCTGGCATGCTTATAAAAGTACCTGACCAGGGATTTTTTGAAGCACCAAGCATGAGTTTTGCTTCAGGTGTTGATTTTACTGGTGGTACTTATAACGAGGCAAATGTAAGGAGAGCATTAGAGCTATATAAACAAAGGCTAAAAATTAATCAGATGGATCAACTTGCTGATTATGGACAACGTATTGCAGATGATGCAGAAGGTATTTTAAGTCAAAGCAAAGAGTTGGCCTATGAAGCAAATAAAGCTCTAAAAGAAGCGATGGTTATTTCTGGTATAGAGCCAGGCAAGGTTAAATTTTTAGATGAACTTAATATGGATCAAATGTTTTCTTTTGAAGATAACGTCAGATCTACGGCACAATGGCGGCCTGACATAGCTACTTTTATGGCTCGAAATCCTTCCGATCCTCTAAGTAATATGGGGGTGGGTCAAACATCGGCAATATTTGTTCCTCCTGATTATCAAGGTGCGATGAGAGGTTCGATTTATTTGTCTCTACATGGGAATTTGAGAAGACGTTTAGGAGGCGAGTTATCAGGTGTTTCACAGAAAGGTAGAAGGTTTTTTGCTGATGCTGGTCATGAAGCATTTCATGCAGTACAGGGCATGTTAAATAAGTTAGGTGATAAAAGGTTAGCTAATGCTTTAGAACAACCAAAAGCTATTGAAGAGATGATTTCTATTATTAAACGATCTCAAGGTAATTTTCAACCTGGTATGAACAATAAAGAAATACAAGCAGAAGCATTTGGTCAATGGTTTAGCGATAGAACAGTAAAATTACAAGACGGTGGATTAAAAGCTGTATTTGAAAGAGCTAAAAAATATTTAAATGAATTTGGCAGAAAATTAAGATTAATATTAAAAAAAGATCCTACTTATGTTGATGTTTTTGAGTTAGCAGCGAGTGGTGCTATTGCAAGAAAATCAAAAGTAAATAAATTAACACCAGTTCAACTAGAAGCAATGATAGGCAAAATGGATGCTGAATTAGACCGAAGCATCCCTGAACTAACTCAGCGTATTAATGATTATTTAGTCGCTAAAAAGATTGAATACGAAAATATGCTGAATGGTTGGAATGATTCTGTAGCAAAAGGAGGTTGCATCTAATGTCTAAATGTGATGATTTATTTGAAAAACGTCAATCTTTAATAAGAAAAAAAGCAGAAGTTGACGAACAAATGGCAAGGATGAAGACAATACAAATGTCTAATCAAATGCCAAGTGATGACACGTTTCTGGATGCAATGGATCGTACTGCTCAATATTTAGAAGACTTAGAAACACAAAAATTTATTAAAGAATCTATAGAAGCTAAAAAGAAACCAGGTGTAAGTATTCCGCAGAATCAGCCTACTAATTTTGTAAAAGAATTAAGAGATAGGCCAGAAGAAGTTGTAGCTAATTGGGCTAATTATTCGCAGGCATTATTAAGAGCTGGTAAGGATACATTAGATTCCAGGTTTGCATTTTTAAATTCTGATCCATTAAAAAGTGCTCAAATGCTATCAGACGCTTATGACGGTAAATTAAACATAAATCAAGCGTTAGATGCTGTTAATAAATTAACGGAAGGCGATAAAACATTTGTAGAAGATTTAGTTAGAGCTAGATGGTTTCACGACAAAGGTAAAGAAGCATATATAAAAGCTGTTGATGATATTGATATATTTATGGAAAGAAATCCAAATGCAGAAGTACCAGCAGAGTTATTAGGCAAAACTTTTAATACTTACAAGTTAGCTTTAATGAGTGAAGCTACTTATGATTTTTATAGAAATCAATGGTCTAAAGCTGGTAGAGCACAGCAAGGTAGGTTGTTCCCTGACCAGTTAGAGGTAGTGGATGATGCTTCATCTGTCATACCTGACAATATAAAAACTGCTGAAGCTTATGTAGATTCTTTAGGCATCCAGGGTAGAAAGATTACTGATACAACAGAAGAAGAATCTATTTCTAGGGTAATAACT
>MDTA01174684.1_pt1 | contig 12005 bp, 13 predicted proteins | sample 811151 | NCBI WGS metagenome assembly MDTA01 (sample SAMN05326648, study PRJNA326480) | marine metagenome | isolation source: seawater | place: Indian Ocean: South | collected 2010
CAACTACTTAAGATTCCTGGTGAATTTAATATTACCTCAGAGATGATTGATAAGATGAAAAGCCTTAACGGCGTAATGAAGATTGATTTTGCAGAATAAGTTGTTGTAAAGCTTGCTTATTTAATATAATTACATTCAAAATATCACGCAGCGATAGCTAATGCTGTCCGGTCCTATAAAGGTCAAATTGCTGTGGATGAATAACCGGAGAAAAAAATGAGTATACCTAATGTTAATTTAAAAGACTTAGTCGAATCAGGTGTTCACTTTGGGCATAAGTCGCAAAGATGGAACCCTAAAATGTCAAAATACATACATAGCACAAAAGAAAATGTGCACATAATTAATCTTAATTATACAGTGCAAATGTTTTCTGAAGCTTTAAAAGTAATCAATAAAGTTGTATCAGGTGGAGGAAAAATTCTTTTTGTTGCTACCAAAAAACAAGCATCAATTAAAATTGCTCAACTAGCAAATGAGACAAACCAATATTATGTTAATCATAGATGGTTAGGTGGTATGTTAACAAACTGGTCGACAATAAATAAATCAATAAAGAAAATGAAGGAACTGGAGTTATTAAAATTAAATCCAAATAATGAATTTACAAAGAAAGAAATTTTGAAAATTACTAATCAACACAATAAACTTGTTAGGTCGTTAAGTGGAATCAGTGAAATGAAAAAATCACCTGATTTATTATTTGTCATAGATACAAAGCTAGAGCATATCGCAGTAGCTGAGGCAAAAAATCTTGGTATTCCAATAGTTGGGATAGTTGATACTAATTGTGATCCTGACTTGATAGATTACCCTATACCAGGTAATGACGACTCAAGAAGATCAATCAATTTATATTGCTCATTAATCAGGGAAACAATTAATACTTCTTTGGATGAAATTAATTTTAAAAATGATCATGTTAAAGAAGATAACGAAAAAAATATAACTGGCAAAAATACAGAAATTGCTGATGAAACAGAAATAAGTAACTCAAAATCAGAGACTTAGTATAAATGACAATAAGTGCAAAGGAAGTTCAAGAATTACGCAAAATGTCAGGCGCTGGCATGATGGAGTGCAAGTCTGCATTAGCGGATGCTAATGGGGATTTAAATACAGCCTTTAAGTTATTAAGAGAAAAAGGTATAGCAAAAGCTGAAAAAAAATCCTCAAGAGAGGCAAATGAGGGGTTAATAGGTATTAAAATATCAAATAATACAGCATCAATTATTGAAGTTAATACAGAAACTGACTTTGTTTCAAGAAATGCAGAATTTCACAAGCTTGTAAGAAACATTTTGGATATTTCAGTGAAACATGAGGATAAGACTAAATTTGAAAATGAGACAAAAAACTTAATTAATGAGGCTGTCGGAATAATAGGCGAAAACATAATATTAAAAAATTTTGGATCTTTGGATGGAAATGTATTCAGCTACATTCATAATAGTGTTGCTGATGGTCTTGGAAAAATAGGTGTTTTAATTAAAATAGAATCAGACAAAGAAATTGATAAAGAAATTGGGAAAAACCTTGCTATGCATATTGCAGCTGCATCGCCAAAAGCAATTTCAAAAGACTTACTTGATTCTAATCTAGTAGAAGAAGAGAAGGAAATAATTAAACAACAATTGAGAGAGTCAGGTAAGCCAGAAAATATTTTAGAAAAAATGATGATAGGAAAACTTAATAAATTTTTTGAGGAAAACACTTTAATGGATCAAAAATTTGTTATGGATCAAAGTATGGATATTAAAGAATATTTGTCGATATCATCAGAAAAAATAGGCACTAAAATATTAGTCAAAGAATTCATACGATACGAAATAGGTAAATAAAATGAAGAAATTCAAAAGTCACCGGATACTTATAAAGTTATCCGGTGAGTCACTTATGGGTAATGAGAAATTTGGTATAGAACTTAGTATTGTTGATAAATTAGCAAGGGAATTATCCTCGTTTAAGAAGAAGAATATTCAAATATGTATTGTTATAGGCGGTGGAAATATTTTTAGGGGACTAGCGGCCTCGGCAAAGGGAATGGATCGTGCTAACGCTGATTATATGGGAATGCTAGCAACAGTAATGAATAGTTTAGCTCTTCAAAATGCGCTAGAAAAACTAAACCATGAGACAAGAGTTATGTCAGCATTTCCTATACAGTCGATATGTGAAACATATATTAGGAGAAGGGCAATCAGACACATGGAAAAGGGAAGATTTATCATATGTGCCGCAGGGACCGGAAATCCATATTTTTCTACAGATACAGCCGCTGCTTTAAGAGCTGCAGAACTTGATTGTGATTATATATATAAAGCGACGCAAGTTGATGGCATATATAGTAATGATCCCAAAATATATAAAAATGTAAAAAAATATAAGAAAATTAGTTACAATGAATATTTATCAAAGAATTTAAAGGTAATAGATAGTGCCGCTGTAAGTATTGCTCGTGAAAATCTTATTCCTATAAAAATATTTTCTATAATGAAAAAAAACTGTTTTAAAAATGTTTATAATAAGAAAATTAATTATTCTGAGATAACAGATGTTTGAAAAAATAAAAATTGATATGGAGGTGCGAATGAATAATACTATTCAATCTACAAAATCTGACTTGTCAGGCATCAGAACCGGTAGAGCCTCACCTAGCATTCTTGACTCGATTAAAGTTGATGTTTATGGGCAAAAGATGAATATTAATCAAATAGGAAATATAACAACTCCAGATGCAAGAACGATTAATATAGATGTATGGGATAAATCTAACATAAATTTAATAGATAAAGCATTGAGAGACTCTGATATCGGCATTAATCCTATTCTTGACGGCAATCTTATCAGATTACCATTTCCACAATTAACAGAAGAAAGAAGACTTGAATATTCTAAAATGGCAGGGAAAATTTCAGAAAATTCAAAAATTGCAATCAGGAATATCAGACGTGATGGAATTGAAAAAGTAAAGAAATTAGAAAAAGAAAAGTTAATCGGTAAAGATGACTCAAAAAAATTCCAAGAAAAAATTGAGCAAATAACAACACATCATATTAATAATGTGGATGAGATACACAGGTTAAAAGAAGAAGACTTAAAAATAATATAATCATAGTGTCTTCACATAAATTAGAAAAAAAAATTATTGACCATATTGCCATTATTATGGATGGAAATGGTAGATGGGCTCAGAATAATGATGTACCTAAAAAAAAAGGACATGAAGCTGGGGTAAAAAATTGCATATATATTTGTAAAAACCTTAATAAAATTAAGTACAAGATAGGAGAGATATCCTTTTATGTTTTTTCAACTGAAAACTGGAGAAGGAATCCAAAAGAAATCAAAAATTTATTTGACTTAATTTCAGAATTTTATCTGCAATTTCAAACTATAGCGAATGAAAATAAATTATCTATTAAACATTGTGGATCACGAAAAAGACTCTCAAGAAAAATAGTCAAAATTATTGACGAAGTAACTTTTAAAACGAAGAGTAATAGAGGAACAAAAATAAATTTAATGTTTAATTATGGGTCTCGTCAAGAATTGCATGATGCAATTGAGAAAATAATCGATAGCACAAATAAAAAAATTAACATTCGTGATAATTTATATTTATCAAACTCAAAAGACCCAGATTTAATAATAAGGACCGGAGGTGAACAAAGATTAAGTAATTTTATGCTATGGCAATCAGCTTATTCTGAGCTTTATTTTACAAAAATATTATGGCCTAATTTTAAAATAAAACATCTTAATAAAGCAATACAAACATTTTTTATAAGAAATAGAAAATATGGAAAATAGATTAAAAGAATTATTTAATTATGAATTTTTAAGTCGTTTTTTATCTGCAATAATTTTCATACCACTCGTTATATTTCCAATCTTTTCTAATAATTATTTATTATATTTGGTTTTTCTAATTTTTAACTCAATCATATTGGTTGAATTAAGTATTATGAGAACTAATAAAGTAAGTAGCATTTTAATTAATAGTTATATTCCTATTGTGACTTTTTCATTTTTCATATTTGTTTTAATTTTGATAACCATCCCGTCATCAAAAGTTTATATGATAGAGATTATTCTCACTATTTGGTTATTTGATACTTTCTCTTACCTTGGTGGAAAAATTATAGGAGGAACAAAATTAGTTCCTAAAATTAGCTCAGGAAAAACATATAGTGGACTTATTTCTGGATTATTATTTTCAGTTTTTATTATTCAAATTATAAAAATTAATTATAGTGAGATTTCAATTTTATCATTTTTGTTTTCAATTTTTGTTGTAATTGCATCATTTATTGGAGATTTGTATGTTTCTATAATTAAAAGAAGCGCAGAAGTAAAAGATTCAGGAGATATAATGCCTGGTCATGGAGGGCTATTAGATAGATTTGACTCTTTTATATCCGTAATGTTTTTTCTCGGTATTATAAAAATAGTAATATGAAAAAAATTAATCTTGTTATTTTTGGGGCAACTGGAAGCATCGGTGATTCATTATTCTCAATTATAAGGGAGAATAAAAATTATTTTACGGTCGAGGCAATCACATGTAACAAAAATATAACAAAGTTATTAAAATTAGCGAATGAGTTTAATGTAAAGAGCATTGGTTTTAATAGCAATAAATTAAAAAGTAAGAATATGAGGAATTTAAATAATTTTAAACTCTATGATAATGTTAATAAATTTGGTGAAATGGTAACAAAAAGAACAAATGTTATTATTTTTGCAATATCTGGAATCGAGCCAATGAATCTATTGTTACAAGTTGCTAAAAGTAAAAAAAAAATTGGAATAGCAAACAAGGAATGTATCATTTCTTTAGGTAACAATTTAGAGAGTATTAGCAAGAAATATAAATCTCAAATTATTCCTTTAGATTCTGAGCACAACTCAATTTTTCATCTTCTAAAAGAAGAAAATTCTCAATTTAGTTCTATCACAATCACCGCTTCTGGAGGACCATTCTTAAATCATAACTTAAATAAACTAAGTAAAGTAACTCCTCAAGAAGCACTTAAACACCCTATATGGAAAATGGGAAAAAAGATAAGCGTAGACTCATCTACATTAATGAATAAAGCATTAGAGATAATTGAAGCAAAATACCTATTTAATTTAGACACTGATCAAATCAATGCAATTATTCATCCGCAATCAATTGTTCACGCAATGATCAATTATAAAAACGGTATATCAAAAGCATTATTATATAACCCAGATATGCGAGTACCTATTTCATCACTTTTTTTTGATTTTGATACTGCAATAAACGGACTTTCAGAGCTATCGCTTTCAAGCTCACCAAATCTAGAATTTAGGGTGATTGATTCAAAAAAATTTCCAGCAATAAATCTTGCTTATAATGTATTAGAGCTGGGTGGTATTGCACCAAATATATTCAATTATTTAAATGAATGCCTCGTAAACAATTTTTTGGCAGGAAAAATTAAATTTACTGATATAGTAGATTTAAACAATGAAAATATGGATAAGTTTTTTAAGAAGAATTCTAATATAAATAATCCTAATTATGAAGACATTGTAAATGTTAATAATTGGATTGATAAAAATCTATATCTTGGTAAGTAGTTGTTGATGGAAAATTTGCAATCCATATTTATAAGACTGTTTTTTTTATTTGCATTTTTTGTTTCCCCGGCAGTTTCAAATGAGGAAATTATAATAGAAGAAATAAAGATAGATGGTATTCAAAGAATTGATACCGAGACAATTGAGTCTTATGCTAAAGTTAAAAGAGGACAGATTTATTCAGACGAAATTGGAAACGATATTTTAAAAAGGTTATTTGATACAGATTTATTTTCCAATATTAGAGTATCTTTTAATAATAAAACGTTAAATATAGATGTAACTGAAAATCCAACAATTAATCTAATCAAATTTAAAGGGAACTCTAAAATTAAAGATCAAGATTTACTACTTGAAGTTTCTCTCAAAGAACGATCTGTTTATTCACGTTCAAAAGTGAAAAAAGATATTGAGCGAATGCTCACTTTATATCAAAGGTCAGGCCGTCTATCCACAGAAATAATTCCAACGGTTGAACTTTTAGATAAGAATAGAATAAACCTTACGTATGAGATCGATGAGTCCGATATTGCCAAAGTTGCAAAAATTATTTTACTTGGCAATGAGGTATTTAAATCTTCTAAAATCAAATCTATAATGAAAACAAAAGAGAGTAGACTACTTAGATTTTTGTCCTCATCTGATAGATATGATCCCGATAAACTTGAATATGACAAGCAATTGATTACGCAACATTACTTTAATAGTGGCTATCCAGACTTTAAATTTATAACGTCCCTTGCACAACTTACTCCAAATACAAATAACTTTGAAATCATCTTAAAAGTTGATGAAGGAGATAAATATTCGATTGGTAAAGTTGATGTTACAACTGAGTTAAAAAAACTCAATTCAGAAAATATAAAAAACTCATTACCTATAATGAGTGGTCAAATTTATGATGCTAGTAAAATTAAAGAGAGCGTTGAGGGAATACAGGATTTAGCAGAATTACAAGGATATTCATTCATTGAAATTAAACCATCTCTTCAGAAGGTTTTGGATGAAAAATTAATCAACTTAAATTTTATTATTAACGAAGGTCCACGCGTTTATATAAATTCAATTGATATTTCTGGAAATTCAAGAACAGTCGATAAAGTAATTAGAAGAGAAATTAGTTTATCTGAAGGAGACGCTTATAATAAATATTCTATCAATTATTCAAAGGACTCCATTAGAGCCCTAAATTTTTTTTCAGATGTTGAAGTTAAGGAGAGAAGAACCGAATTTCCTGATAAAATTGATATTGATGTAAGTGTTGAAGAGAAGAATACAGGTGAGGCTTCGTTGGGAGCTGGATATTCAAGTGCTAGCAAGGCCTCAATAAGGTTAGGATTAAAGGAGTCAAACTTTCTAGGGCGTGGTCAGAAGGTCAATGCATCTACAAGTTTCTCAGATACTAATAATTTATACGATATTACATTTACTGAGCCATACTTCCGATCAAAACCCTTGTCTTTAACGACAAGTATTTATAGTAATCTTACAGACCCAGCATCAGTGAATTATGAGACTGAAGATTTTGGATTAGCTGCATCATTACGTTTTCCCTTAGCAAGTGATAAATCACTAGAAGCTAGGTACTCAATATTTACAACGAAAGTTAAGGCTGATTCAGGAGCAACTTCTTATGAAAGACTTCTTGCAGGTACAGACACTATATCAATAATTGGTTACGCCTTTAATTTTGATAGAAGAAATAGCCGGTATAAACCATCTAGTGGGTACAATTTTGTAGTAGATCAAGATTTGGCAGGTATTGGAGGCACTAGTTACTACATTAAAAACCAACTTGAATTTAATTCGTATCGTCGAATTTCAAAAAGCTTTATAGGAGCATTCAAATTACAGGCTGGTAATGTAAATGGCTATAATAGCGAATATGCACCTCTTTCGTCCAATTTTAAATTAGGTGGAAAAAGGTTACGGGGCTTTAAAAGAGGAAAAATAGGACCTAGAACTGGCAATTCTTATACAGGCGGTCAGTACTATTATTTGACATCTCTTGAAACAAATATTGATTTAAATATAGATGCTTATGATATTACTAGTACATTGTTTATAGATGCCGGAAGTGTTTGGGGTCTTGAAAATCCCGCTTATGCATCTATTGATGACGATCATGAATTTCGTTCGTCAATGGGTGTAAATTTTAATTGGGACTCAGCAGTTGGGCCAATAAATATTGTTTATGCAAGAATATTAGAAAGTGAAACAACAGATACTACAGATAATTTGTACTTTGATATAGGATATAACTTTTAATGAAAAAATTTAGAACACTAACAATACTTACGTTCGTATTTATTATTATAACTTTTTCTTTTAATGCTAAAAGTGAATACCCTATTACTTCAATAGCAGTAATCGATCTAAACCTTATATTAGCTGAAGCAAAAGCTGCAAAAAAGGCCTCTGAAGAAATCGAAGGTATAGCATTAGAAATAGAGAATAGCTTGAAAGCTTCTGAAGAAGAACTTATAAAAGAGCAGGATGAACTAGCAGAGTCACAAGCTGTTATGACGCCCGAGTCATTTGAAGATAAGATGGTAAATTTTCAGAAGAAAGTTCAAAACTTTAATATTTCAAAACAGGATAGACTTCAATCACTGGATAATATGATAGCAGATGCCAGGCTACAAGTATTACAGGCTTTAGAACCTATATTGGAACAAATTACAGAGGAAAAAGGCTTAACTATAATTTTAGATAAAAATATTGTACTTTTAAATACTGAAAAAATGGATATTACCAAAGAAGCACTAAAAAAACTAAATAAAGAATTATCAAATATTAAAATATCAAAAGAATAATTAAATGTTGCCAGGTTTTTTTAAAAACTTAGGTCCAATTGATCTAGAACAGGTTAAGCAAAGCTTAAATTGTGAAATACTTAATGTTAATATTAATAAGGTTTACAAAAGTCTTGTTAGCATTTCGAATATAGATGAACATTCATTATGTTTTATTTACGATAACCAATCAATTAAAGATTATTTTTTTGATCAAACAACTGTTATTTGTACAGAAAAAAAATCAAGAGAATTTTGTACAAATCAATCTTTGATAATAGTTGATGATGTACAATATGCATGTGCAGTATTATCAAATCTTTTTTATCGTGAGTTAAATGATATTGAAATTAATTCACTCCCCTCTGTCACTGTAGGTAAAAAAAGTATTATTGCTGAAACATCTAAAATTAAAAATGGCGTTGTAATTGGTGATAATGTTACTATTAAAGATGGCGCTCAAATAAATTATAACTGCGTGATTGGAAATAATTCTTGTATTGGTAATAATGCAATAGTTACTAATTCAATAATAGGAGAAAATGTAAATATTGGACCCAACTGTTCAATAGGACAGCAAGGTTTTGGATTTGCAATAAATAAAAGTAAAAATGTAAAAATCTTTCATATAGGTAGAGTCGTATTACAATCAAATGTAAATTTAGGTGCAAACTGCACTATTGATAGAGGTAGCTTTAGTGATACAGTCATTGGAGAGAATACTTATTTTGATAACTTATGCCATGTTGCTCATAATGTAACAGTGGGGAATAATTCTATTTTTGCTGCAATGACTGGAATTGCAGGCAGTGCAATTATTGGTGACAACGTTATGACTGGCGGGCAGTCTGGAATTGCAGGACATATCAAAATTGGAAATAATGTAAGAATTGCTGCTAAAAGCGCCGTATTTAACAGTGTTGATGATAATCAGTCTGTAATGGGAAATCCTGCAATCAATATGTTTAAATATTTAAAAAAATATAAAAAATATTATGGGTAACCTTGCAATTAACCAACTAGAAATTAAAAAACTAATACCTCATAGAGAACCTTTTTTATATATTGATGAATTAATCAATGTATCAAAACTTAAAACCGCAACAGGCATTAAAACATTTAAAAGAGAAGAAGATTTTTTTAAAGGACACTTTCCAGGACAGCCAGTTGTTCCAGGAGTGATCTTAGTTGAAATGATGGCTCAGACAGCTGCTGCTTTAATTGCTTATAGTCTAAAAGAGGAAACATTTAATAAAATTGTATATCTTATGAATATTGAAAGTTCAAAATTTCGCAAACCAGTTTTTCCAAATAATAAAGTTTTTGCTGAAGTTAAAGCTCTAAGATCAAAGGGTAGAGTATGGCGGTTTACAGGAGTGACTATAAGTTCTGAGGGCGAAAGAATATGTGAGTCTAATTGGAGTGCCATGATTATGGATAGAGAAAATGAAAAATATTCATAAAACAGCCATCATTGGAGAGAATTGTTTTATTGGGGATGATGTAACAATAGGCCCATATTGTGTAATAGAAAATAATGTCAAAATCGCAAATAATAATAAAATTCAATCATCTGTTTTTATTGGGGCAAATACAGATATTGGTGAATCTAATACCTTTTTCTCTTTTTGTTCTATTGGATCATTACCACAAGATCTAAAGTATAATGGAGAAAAAAGCAGATTAATAATCGGTAGCAAAAATATATTCAGAGAATATTGTACTGCAAACATTGGTACTGAGGGAGATAAAATGGAGACAGTTATAGGGGACGGATCATTATTTATGACAGGCACACATATAGCACATGATTGCATAGTAGGAAATCAGACTATATTTGCAAATAACGCAACTCTCGGAGGACATGTACATGTTGATGACTTTGCAGTAATAGGAGGCCTTTCAGCTATTCATCAGTTTTGTAGAATTGGCAAATTAGCAATGATAGGTGGAATGACTGCCGTTGAGAATGATGTAATTCCTTATAGTTTAGCAATAGGTAATAGAGCAAAAATTATTGGCATCAACATTATTGGATTGAAAAGAGCAAACTATCCAAAAGATGAAATTAGACAATATTCTAAAATTGTTGAAAATATATTTAAAGGAAAATCCATATCTAATGAGAAAAAAAAATATATTAACGTGGAAAGTAAACTTGTTAACGAGTTAATTTATTTTCTAGATGATGATAGCCCGAGAGGCCTGTGTAAATATGATAAATAGTCATCCAATTTGTATAATTGGTGGTTACGACTCTTTATCATATGATTATTATAACGAAATAAAAAAAATAAATAAAAATTCTATTTTTATAAACCTTAATAAAAAGTATGTAAAAAAAAATGGTTTTTTTAATATAAATATCTTTAAGTTAAAAGAGATATTGTTGACTCTTTCTAAACATAAAATTAAGAATATTTTATTTATAGGAAAAATTAATAGGCCTAATTTATCTGACTTTAAGTATGATGGTGAAATCGAAAAATATTTACCAATACTTTTAGAAAATTACAAGAGAGGTGATGGATTTATTTTATCAGCTATAATAAAAATATTTAGACAAAAAGGCTTTTTAGTAATTTCACCAAAGGATATATCTAGTAAGTTTTTTATTAATAAAAATAAAATGACAAAAACATTAGATAAAGACGATAAACTTGATATAAAAAAATCTGTAAAAATATTAGAAGAATTGTCAAAGTACGATAATGCGCAATCTCTTGTTATCAGTAATGGGTACATTTTGGGAATTGAGGCAGCTGAGGGAACAGATAATCTACTAAAAAGAGTATTTTCTATTAGGAAAAGTTTAGACGAACTCAAGCAAAAGTCTGGATTTTTAGTAAAATTGCCTAAGAAAAACCAAAATATGTTGATTGATCTGCCGGTCATAGGACCCAAAACTATAAAATTAATAATTAAGGCAAATTTAAGAGGTATAGCGATTGATTCAAGTTACACAATAATTCACAATAAAGAGAAAATCCTTCAATTAATTAGGAAAAACGATCTTAAGTTATTCAATATTGCCCGTTAATAATTTTTTACCTTGTATTTTTCTTTGATCTTTGTTTTCCGTATTTTAGAGATTTATTACCTGTATATAATTGTCTTGGTCGTCCTATTTTTTGTATTGGATCTTCAATCATCTCAGTCCACTGTGCAGTCCAACCTGCAGTTCGAGCTATTGCAAAAATAACTGTAAACATTTCGGGTGGAAATCCTATTGCTCTAAGAATTATTCCAGAATAGAAATCAACATTAGGGTATAATTTCTTTTCTATGAAATACTTTTCATTTAGAGCAATTTTCTCTAACTCCATAGCGAGTTTTAGTATTGGATCATTTTTTATACCTACATGAGTTAAAACTTTTTTACATATTTTTTTTAAAATCTTTGCTCTTGGATCGTAGTTTTTATATACCCTATGACCAAATCCCATCAATTTAAATGGATCTTTTTTTGATTTTGCTTTGTTTAAATATTTTTTTATATTTTTTGTTGATCCAATTTCCTCAAGCATTTCTAACGCTGCTTGATTAGCTCCTCCATGAGCAGGTCCCCATAAAGATGAGACTCCTGCAGCAATACAAGCA
>MDTA01067868.1_pt1 | contig 12004 bp, 10 predicted proteins | sample 811151 | NCBI WGS metagenome assembly MDTA01 (sample SAMN05326648, study PRJNA326480) | marine metagenome | isolation source: seawater | place: Indian Ocean: South | collected 2010
ATTACTACTGATTATTTCTTTCTATCTACAAAAGTTGCAGCCCATTGAGCATCTGCCATTTTTTTTCCTTCTACAAATGCTTCTCCTTTGTACTTCCAGACTTTTCCATGAGATCTTACTGCTTCGATATTTAATTCTAATCTGCAATCAGGGATTACAGGATTTCTAAATCTTGCCTTGTCAACTGTCATTAAAAAAACTAATTTATTTTCGTAAGTTTTTTTATCAATACCTGCTGCTGTTAGTGCTGCGGCTGCCTGCCCAAATGCTTCTACAATTAATACACCAGGCATAACTGGCTCATCTGGAAAGTGGCCTTGAACAAAAAAACTTTCCTTTTTAACATTAACTATAGCCGTAGCTGATTTTAAATTTTTTATTTTAATTAATTCATCAATTAAGAGCATAGGTTCTCTATGTGGTAGCAATTTCTTTATTTCATCTTTGTTCAGCTTATCTGACATCTATTTACTTTTATTTTCTTTTAAAAAATTTCTAATATCTTTTGCAGGATATCCCATCACTTTAGAATTGTCTGGTATATTTTTTATCACTCCGCTTCCTCCAGCTATTTGGACATTATTTCCAATTTTTAGATGACCAGAAATACCAGCTTGACCACCAATTTGAACACTTTCTCCAATTGTAGAACTTCCAGCAAAACCAACTTGACCGGTTATTATACAATTTTTTCCTATACTTACATTGTGAGCAATATGAACTTGATTATCTATAAAAGTGTTTTTGCCAATAAATGTGTCTGAAAGAGATCCTCGATCAATAGTATTATTGCAACCGATTTCAACATTATCTTCAACTATAACCATTCCTATATGTGGGTAGCGTTCATTATTATCAGCAAAAGGAAAAAAACCAAAACCTTTTTTCCCTATCACTGCTCCATCTAATATTCTTACATTGTTACCAATAATACTATTTTTTATTAAGATATTGTTACCAATTAAACAATTTTTACCAATAATGACATTAGATTCAATTATAGTATTATGGCCAATAATTGAATTAACTCCAATTTTAACATTTTTACCAACTAAAACATTTTTTCCAAAATTAACTTTATGATATTTTTTTTTTTTGGGTGCTTGTGCATTAAAATCTACAGTATCATCTAATGAATTTGGATAAAATAAAAGGGTGACTAGCGATACAGATTTAAAAATATTATCAACAACTATTGGATTACAGTAGGATTGAACTATGTTTTTATATTTTAATTCTGTAAGAATGTATTCTGCTTTAGTTTTTTTTAATTGATCAAGATATTTTAGGCTATTAAAGAATGATAAATCATTTTTTTCAGAATTTAATAAATCATTTATATCGTTGATTTTTTTTTTTTCGTTCAATTTCTTTATTTTAAGCACATTAACTATATCACTAAGAAATATATTTTTATTTTTTTTAAAAAAAGGATTTTTAATTTTCATTTACAAGTTTCTCTTTATTTGTTTTTTCATTTAATAAAGTTAATATTTCATTAGTTATATCTAAGGTTTTAAAACCAACCAAAATATTTTTTTTTTCTAGAACTAATTTAATATTATTTTGATCTGCATAACTTGTTAAAATCGGATTTAAAATGCTCAATATTTTATCACTATAATTTTTTTTTTCTTTTTGAATTTCTTGATTTATCAATAGCTTGTTATTTCTAAAATTCTTTACTAATTTATTTAGTTCTTTAATTTTATTATTCAATTCTTCTTTTTTAATAATATTTTTTTGATTATTAAGTTCAGTTTCTTTCTTTTTTATAATTATTGCCTCTGCATTAAGATCAAAATCTCTTTTTTCTTTAATTATTTTTAATTGATCAGAATAAAATTTACCTAATTTAGAGTTATCAATTATAAATTGAACATCTATAAAAACTATATTGTTTTCAGAATTGCCTATTGTAGATTTAAAAAAAATTACTAGAAAAATAAATATTTTTTTCATTAAAAAGATGTACCTATTTGAAATCTAAATCTTTCTGTAACATCTGATTTCGCCTCACTCAAAGGTATTGCATAAGAAAACGTTAATGGACCAATTGTGCTAAACCAATTAACAGCTATACCAGTAGATGATCTAATTTTATTAGAATCTAATTTATCATTATAATCAACTTCCCAAACATTAGCTAAATCTAGGAAAAAATTTAAATCAATATTTTCATTTTCAAAGAGGATATTTGGAAGTGTAGAATTTAAATTGAGAGAAGAGGCATAATTTCCACCAATAAATTGATTGCCATCTTTAGGGCCAATTTTACCACTTTCAAATCCTCTCAATCTTCTGCTTGGTATATAAACTCTTTTTGATACCCTCACATTATCATCTAACGAATTAATAGTTTTTAATAAAAAATTTGCTGATAAGATTAAATTTTCATTTATGGAATGATAAACAGAGCTAACTAATCTATTTTCTATGGATTTGTCATCAGAATAAATCGGTAAAGTTTGTGAAAATGTATTCATAAAACCATCTGTAGGTTGATAATTCTGATTCAATTTATTGTATTTTATCGAGTAGGATAATAGGTTTTCAATATAATTTCCTTCTTGTTTTTTAATAATGTTTGTTGCATTTGAAGATGTTTCGAGGTCTTCATAAAAATTTGATAAATCTAAATTTACAAAAAAATTATTTTTTTGTTCAAATTCGGTTCCAATAATGAATCCAGTTCTACTTGATTTATATCCACTTGCTGACATAAAATCATTAGAAGAGCTTTCAATCTCTGTTCTAATCGTTTTATCAGAATTATTATAATTTGGATTAGTGACAGAGAACTTGCCTTTTATGGTATCATCTGTAACAGTAACATTGGTGTCTAATTTAATACCAAGACCTAAGTAATTATTCTCTTTAATACCTCCACTAACCGAAGTACCAGTTGTTCCAGTTCCAGCACCAGCAAATAGTTCTCCTGTAGCCTTTTCTTCAACTGTTATATCTATTTTTTTTAAATTATTATCTTCTGATGATTTTGCTTCTACAGACTGAAATATATTTTTTGCTTGAATATCTTTTATTGATTTATTGAATAAAATTTCATTATAAGGATCTCCTTCGTCAATAATTAATGCATTTCTGATTACTTTTTCATCTGTAATAAAATTTCCAAAAATATTTATCCTATCAACATAAAATTTATCAAGTTCATTGAAATTAATTAAAACTTCAATTTTATCGTCATTTTTAATGTATTCATCATATTTAGCATTAATAAAAATGAAATCATTTTGCAATGTAAAATCATTTAATTCATCAATAAGATCAAGTAGTTTTTTTTTTGAATATTTTTTTCCCTTTAATTTTTTAAATTTATCTTTAAATATTGAAATATTTTCATCAGGTATGTTATCGTTACCTTTTATAATTATTTGGTCAAAATAAAATTTTTTGTCAGCGTTAATATTAAATACCAACTCAAATTGGTTTTTATCTGTGATTATTGCTGTTGTAGACTTTATATTTACGTTATAAAAACCACTATTTTTGTAAAAATTCTCTAATCTAGAAACATCTAAATTTATTCTATTAATATCCAAATATTTATTTCGCGTTATAAATTTCCAAAACCTGTCTTCCTCAGAGATTATAACATTTCTTAGTGTACTATCTCTAAAAACTTTATCTCCAATAAATTTTATTTTTTTAATTTTTGCAATTTCCCCTAACTCAAAATCATAAATTAAATCTACTGTATTATTATTGTTTGTGATAATTGAAGTATTTAGCTTAACAAAATAGTAACCAAAAGATTTAAGTAAATTTTTTAAAAGAGTTGTTTTTTCGCTTACATCTGTTTCTATAAATGGATATTTTTCTTGTTTAGATGTAACTTTCTTTATGTTTTGTAGAATTTTTTTATCATCAATACCATTAATCTCGACTAATTGAATTATAGGGTTCTCAATTACATCAATATTTATATTTCCTGATGAATTTGATAGAAAAATATTTTTAAAATAGTTAGTTTTATATAACTCTTTTAGAGCGTTATTTAATTTGTCTTGATCAATAATATCTCCGATTTCCAAATTAGAAAACATTATTATAGTTTCATCAGAAACTCTTTCATTTCCATTAATATTAAATTTTTTTATTGTTTCTGAATATAAAATGTTAAAAGAACTTAGATAAATTAAAAAAAGAAAAATAAAAAATTTATAAGTTTTCATTATATTATATTTTTTTTTCTATATATTTTTTTGTTATAGATACCATTTTAATTATATCATAAATATTTTTAGGTTTTAATTTGTAATATTTTGTAAAAAAAGGTTTTTTTAAAAAACGAAGTAAATTCGTTTGTATTGAAGCATAATTTATATGACTATTTAAGTATTTATTAACAAGAGTATCATTTATTGTAACCAATATAGTCTCAAAATAAGATTCTTTTTTTGGTAGCATTTTTAGAATTGATATTACTGGAAATATTTTTTTATCTGGATATTCAAATTCTAAACTGTTTAAATCTTTAATATTTTTTTTTATTCCATTATTTTTCAAGTCACTTTTTATTCCTAATGCATTTGATATTGGTATTGTCATTTTTGTATCATGAGCCAAGAATTTTATTAAATTACCTTTTAAAAAGACAATTGCATGAACGAAAGATGTGGGATGAATTAAAATTTGGATTTTTTCTTTTTCAATATTAAATATTTTTTTTGCCTCTATAAATTCAAATATCTTATTCATCATTGTAGATGAGTCTATTGATATTTTTTTCCCCATTTTCCAATTTGGGTGTTTCAAAGCCAAGTTAGGTTTAATATTAAAAATTTTTTTTTGATTTATTTTTAAAAATGGACCTCCAGAAGCTGTTAATATAATTTTTTTTATATTATATAATTTTTCATTTTTAATTAATTCCCAAATTGAGAAATGTTCTGAGTCAATTGGAATGAAATTAGTATTAAATTTTTTTAATTTCAATGATATTAAATCCCAACCACAAATAATCGACTCTTTATTTGCTATTAATATATTTTTACAAAAAGGTATAATATTTAATGTTGGTTCCAATCCTTCAATACCAGAAATAGAATTTACACAATAATCTGCTTTTTTTTTAAAAATTTTATTTATATTTTTTAGACCGTGATATAAATTTATATTTTTACTTTTAAATACTTTTTTTAACCTATTAAATTCAGTTTCATCCTCAATAATTGCATTCTTAACTTTATACTCTGTAGCCTGCTTAAGTAGTAATTCCCCTTTTTTATTTGCCGAAATTAATAATAATTTAAAATTACTATTTTTTTTAATTGATTGAAGTGTTGATAAGCCAATCGAACCAGTAGACCCTAATATAACAATCTTTTTACTCATAAAAATTTCATTAATATGTATCCAATAGGTATGGCTATAATTAGCCCGTCAAAGCGATCTAACAAGCCTCCATGACCAGGTAATATAACTCCTGTATCTTTAATATTAGATACTCTTTTCATGTAAGAAATCAATAAATCACCAAATTGTGAAGCTGCTGATACTAAAATTGAAAAAAAAATTAATGTTTGAATAGGTAAAAAATCTTTAAATAAAATAATAGATGAAATTAAAGAAAATATAAAAGAACCATACATACCAGAATAAGTTTTGTTAGGACTAATTTGAGTCAATTTTTTTCCCTTAAATATTTTGCCAAAACAAAATCCTCCTATATCTGAAAAAATACATACATTAATTATCAACAATAAAAAAAGTTTTTCTTCATTATTATTTTTTAAGCTTAAAAGCCAAACAAATAAAATTAATATTGTTAAATAAACTAATACAAAAGATAAACTTAAATATAAGTTTAATTTTTTTTTTATAATTTTATATAAAATTAGATAGGCCTCATAAAATATTTCATAGAAAATAAATAATAAAAAAAAAGATAAAATAAGAATGTTCTTTATTGACAAGAATAGCATTAACAATAAAAAAAAAGATGTGAGTAATCTCTTATTTATTTCTGACACTCAAACCACCAAAGTTTCTGTTTATATTTTGAAATTTTCTTATAATTCTATTAAAATCTTTGCTTGAAAAATCAGGCCACATTTTTGGTTCAAAGAAAATTTCAGAATAAATAGATTGCCATATCAAAAAATTACTTATTCTATTTGTATTGCCAGTTCTGATAAGAATATCAGGATCAGGAATGCCGCAAGTATACAAATGTTTTTCTAAATTTTTTTTATTAATATTTAAATTTTTATTTTTTAGTTTTTTTATTGCGCCAATTATTTCTTGTCTTGATCCATAATTTAATGCCATATTTATTTGAATTTTGTTATTAGTTTTTGTCAATTTTTCAACTTTGTGTAATTTTTTTTTTAATTTTTGTGGGAATGGTTTTATATTTCCAATAATTTTAATTCGAATATTTCTCTTAATTAAATTATCTATTTCATCATCTAAATATTTATTCAACAAAGAAATTAAATAATTTATTTCTTTGATAGGTCTTTTCCAATTTTCAGTAGAAAATACAAATAATGTTAAGTACATTATTTTATTTTGTATTGAGGCATTTATTATTCTTTCAACTGTCTCTAGACCCTTTTTGTGACCGTAGTTCCTTGAATTTTTTTTTTTCAAACCCCATCTGCCATTTCCATCCATTATTATGGCTACATGTTTTGGAGGGTTCATATTGTCATTAATTCGTTTTCTTTAGAAGACACCTTCTCTTCAACTATTTTAATATTATTGTCAGTAAAATCTTGAATTATTTTTTCAAATTTTTTTTCATCATCTTCAGATATTTGTTTAGTTTTTAATAGTTTTTTTATTTCATCATTAGCATCTCTTCTTATATTTCTTATTGAAACTTTACATTTTTCACCCATTGATTTTACAATTTTTTTCATTTCAGTTCTTCTTTCCTCGCTTAAATCAGGAATTGGCAATCTTACTAATTGGCCATCAATTTGTGGATTTAAACCAAGTTCAGATTTTTTTATTGCCAAATCTATCATATTAACATTATTAACATCCCAAACTTGTATATTAATTATTCTTGGCTCAGGAGTTGTTATAGTTGCAAGTTGATTGATTGGCATTTTCTGTCCATAAACATCAACTTTAATTAAATCAAGCATACTAGAATTTGCCCTACCTGTTCTTAATGAACCTAATTCTTTAGAAAAAACATCTAAAGTTTTAATCATTTTATTATTATAAGATTTTTCATCAAACATTATTCACCTATTTTTATTCTGGCAAATTCTGTTATTTTTAAATTAGGGATATTTATTTCAGCTAGAATATCTTTTACTTTTTTCTTTGGTTCCATAACCCATTGTTGTGTCATTAAACTATTTTCTTCTTTGAACTTATTTATTTTGCCTAGACTTATTTTTTTTGCAATTTCATCTGATTTGCCAGAGTTTTTCAACTCTTCAGTGATCAATTCCACCTCTTTTTCTAAAATTTCTTTTTGGATTTCATTATCAACTAAAGCCAAAGGATTTGAAGCAGCTATATGCATTGACAATTGTTTTCCAAAAGTTTCAACAATATCATTTTGGACATTTGTTTCTAATGAAACAATAACTCCAAGTTTTGAAACATTATCTTTAATTACAGAATGTTGATATATAAAATTTTTTGAGTTATTTTTTTCAATTGTTTTTAATCGTCCTATTGTAATTTTTTCACCTATTTTAGCTATCAAGGCTACTAAATTATCTTGTACGCTTTTATTGTTATTCATAATTGAATTATTTAATTTATCTAAATTTGATGAACAATTGTTATTAATATTGCTCAACTCTTTTGAAAAAGTTATAAAATCATCATTTTTTGCTACGAAATCAGTTTCACAATTTATCTCAATCAAAGATGTTTTTTTTGAGTCACCACTAATAACAATAACTCCTTCTTTTGCATCTCTTGTCATTTTTTTTGATGCTTTAGCAATACCTTTTACTCTAAGTATTTCAGAAGCTTTATTTATATCTCCATTTGCCTCTTTTAGTGCAGCATTACAATCTTTAAACCCGGCACCTGTTGAATTTCTTAATTTTTTAACTTTTTCAATATCACTCATTTTAATAGAATTTTTGAGATTAATTTAATTTCTTTTCTACATCTGTAGAAGTTGTTTTGATATTATTTTCAGTTTGTTTTTGATTTTCAGAATTTTGATTAATACTTAATTTTGCATCATCGATAGTATCTTTTAATAATGAACAATATAAATCTATGGATCTTCTTGCATCATCATTGCCTGGTATTGGAAAATCAATACCTTCGGGATTTGAATTTGTATCCAAAATTGCAATAATAGGAATACCCAATTTTATCGACTCTTTAATAGCAAGTGACTCGTAATTTGTATCTATTATAAAAACTAAATCTGGAATTTTTTTCATTTCCATTATACCACCAAGAGATCTTTGCAATTTATCTCTTTGGCCACTCATTTTTAATAATTCTTTTTTCGTAAATCCTCTATTTTCTGCTGATAAATCAGAGTTAATTTTATTTAATTTTTTTATTGAATTTGAAATAGTACCCCAATTTGTTAACATTCCACCTAACCACCTATAATTTACGAAATATTGATTTGTATCTTTAGCCAAATTAGCAACAGCTTCAGATGCTTGTTTTTTTGTTGAAATAAATAATATTTTTCCACCAGATGAAATAGTGTTGTGAACTTTTTCAAGTGCAACATTTGTTAATTCAAGTGTTTGCGTTAAATCAATAATATGAATTGAATCTCTTTTTCCAAAAATGTATTTTTTCATTTTTGGATTCCATCTCAGTGTTTTGTGGCCTAGATGTACACCAGCCTCTAGTAATTGTTCTATTGTAATTTTTGGTATTTTCATAAACTTTCCCGGTTTAGCCACCACAATTATTGCCCATAAGGGACCGGAGGTATAAAACCACTAATTGTGTGCGTGTTAATTTTAGGAATAAATACTAATATTTTAAAAAAAAACAACCTTTTTTTAATCAATTACAAGATTTTCTATTAAATTAAGGCTGTTTAATACCTCATTATTAATTTTCCTTTTATTTTTAAGATAAAAAACATGATTTTTTCCATTTTTATTTACAAAAATTTTAACATCCGTTTTAGCTTCGTTTAAACTCAGTTTTTCAATTTTTTTTAAATCCCTAATATCATTAAATTTAAAAGTTATATTATTAATTTGTTTGTGAGTTAATTCTTTTAAAGAAATAATTTTTTTTATATTTATTCTTTTTTGAACCTTGCTATCATCTATGTAATTTTTAACTAATGTTATCATAAGAGAGTTTCCTTCAACCAAATTATCTCTATTTAACTCGAAAATCTCAGAAAATATAAATAATTCAAAAACATTTGATAAATCTGAGAATTTTACAATTGCATAGGAATTACCTTTTTGTGTTTTCTTTTCTTGAACTTTTAATACTGTGCATGCAATATTTGAACTTATAATATCGTTCTTATTTTCAAATTTCTCATAATCATTAATATTATATTGTGTGAATATTGACTTATACTGATTTAATGGATGATCAGAAATATAAAAACCTAGTGTTTCAAATTCTTTAGCAAGTTTAGTTTCAACAATCCAATCATCAATATTTTCAATAAAATTATTTTGCTCATTTTCACTATCATCAAATAAATCTATTTGATTGTTTAATTTATTTTCATAAATATTTTTAGATTTTGTAATTATATTTGGGATAGATTTAAGTAATGAATTTCTATTGCTGTTTATACTATCAAAAGCACCAGCCTGCACTAAACCCTCTAGTTGTAATTTATTTATATTTTTTGGATTAACTCTATTAGTAAAATCTATTAAATCTTTAAATTTACCATTTTGTAATCTTTCTTTGACAACATTTGATATAGCTTCAAAACCAACATTTTTTATAGCACCCAGTGCATAATAAAACTTTGATCCGTCTGAAAAAAAATCTGCAAATGACTCGTTTATATCTGGTTTCAAAACCGTAATATTAAGTCTTTTTAATTCTTCATAGAATTCACTTAATTTTTTTTGATTAGATATATCCATTGACATTGATGCTACAAAAAATTCATGTGGGTAGTATGTTTTTAAAAAAGCTGTTTGGTAAGCAACAACAGCATATGCAGCAGCATGACTTTTATTAAACCCATATTCAGCAAAAGGTTCTATTTTTAAAAAAATTCCAGCTGCTATATCTTTGCTAATACCATTTTTAAACGCTCCTTCCACAAATCTCTGTTTTTGTTTTTCTAGTTCAGATCTTTTTTTCTTTCCCATTGCTCTTCTTAAAATATCTGCTTCTCCAGCAGTAAATCCCGAAAGCACTTGCGCAATTTGCATAACTTGTTCCTGGTAAATTATTACACCATAAGTAGGTTTTAATATTTTTTCTAATTTAGGATGAAGATAGTCTGGATCTCTTTTACCATGTTTGCATTCATTATAAATTGGGATATTACTCATTGGGCCTGGTCTATAAAGTGCCACTAATGCAATAATATCTTCTAATCTGTTTGGTTTCATATTAGTAAGAGCATCTTTCATTCCAGAACTTTCAAGTTGAAATAAACCGACTGTTTTCCCGCTTGACAATAATTCATATACTTTTTGATCCTCATAGCTAATTTTCTCAATATTGAATTCGGGGTTGGTTTTACTTATTAATTTTTGAGCTTTATCAATAATTGTAAGTGTCTTTAAACCTAGAAAATCAAATTTTATAAGCCCTGCATTTTCTGCTGAGTACATATCAAACTGGGTTGAAGGTAATAGTAGGTTGGATGTATTGTCTTTGTATAGCGGAACGGTCTCAGTTAATTTTTTATCTGCAATAACAACTCCAGCTGCATGAGTAGCAACATTACGATTTAGACCTTCCAATTTGAGCGATAAATTGACTAAACGATCAACTCTTTTATCTTCTTTTATTAACTTTTGTAATCTAGGTTCAACATTGATGCATTCCTGCAAAGACATGGGTCTGGATGGATCAAATGGTATCATTTTACAAATACTATCTATAAAGCCATACGGCAAACCCAAAACTCTACCAACGTCCCTTATTACCATTCTTGCTTTTAGTTTTCCAAAAGTGATGATATGAGCAACGCTGTCTTTATATTTTGTAGTTAAATATTCAAACACTAAATCTCTTTTTTCTTCACAAAAATCTATATCAAAATCAGGCATTGAAATTCTATCAGGATTTAGAAAACGCTCAAAAATAAGATTAAATTTTATTGGATCAATGTCAGTAATGGATAAACACCATGCAACCAATGAACCTGCTCCAGATCCTCTACCAGGTCCTACTGGTATTTTATTATGTTTAGCCCACCTAATGTAATCTGAAACTATTAAAAAGTAGCCAGAATAATTCATTTCAACAATAATTCGTATCTCATGATCTAATCTATTTTTATATTCTAAATATTTTTTATCTTTTTCAATATTTGAAGGATCTAAATTAAATACTAATTTAAATTTATCTTTTAACCCTTCAACAGATAAATATCTCAACATATCATTTGGATCTTTCTTAGTTGATGAAATACTTGGTAAATTAGGTTTAGAAAAATTTGGCTTAAACGAACATCTGAAAGGTAAATTAAAATTATTTTCTAATGCCTCGGGTAAGTCTTTGAAAAGCTCTATCATTTCATCAGATGATTTTAAATAATGCTGATTTGTGAGTTTTGTTCTACTTGAATCATTTACATAAGTTTTTTCACCTATACACATCAATGCATCGTGAGCGTCATGCATATCTTTATCTAAATAATACACTTCATTAGAAGCAATAATTGGTAATCCTAGTTTTTCTGAAATTTTAAGATTATAATTTTCATACTCTTTCTCATTCAAGTCATTATGTCTTTGAATTTCTATATATATATTGTCCTCAAATTTTTCTTTTAACTTTAACAGAATTTCTTCTATTTCATTAAATAAGCCTTTGTTAAAAAGTGAACCAAACAAACATTTAATAGAACCAGTTAAAA
>MDTA01141951.1_pt1 | contig 12003 bp, 11 predicted proteins | sample 811151 | NCBI WGS metagenome assembly MDTA01 (sample SAMN05326648, study PRJNA326480) | marine metagenome | isolation source: seawater | place: Indian Ocean: South | collected 2010
AAGAGATCCAAGAGGAACGGCAAAAAAAGCTGAAGCTTATTTAAAAAAGACTGGAATTGGAGATAAATCTTATTTTGGACCTGAGCCTGAATTTTTTGTTTTTGATGATGTTAGATATAAAAATGACATGAACGAAACAAGTTTTGCTATCGACAGCTCGGAAGGTCCTTACAATACTGGTAAGAAATATGAAAATGGAAATATGGGTCACAGACCAGGTGTAAAAGGTGGTTATTTTCCCGTTCCACCAGTAGATAGTGCTCAAGACATGAGAGGTGAATACTTAAAAGCTCTTAAGGACATGGGAGTTAAAGTTGAAAAACACCATCACGAAGTCGCCCCAAGTCAACATGAATTAGGAATGTATTTTGGAACGTTAACAAATCAAGCAGATAACGTTCAGCTATATAAATATGTTGTGCAAATGGTCACTCATTCATTTGGAAAAACCGCAACATTTATGCCTAAACCGGTTAAGGGTGATAATGGCTCTGGAATGCACTGTCACCAGTCAATCTGGAAAGGAAACACTCCTTTGTTTATGGGTAAAGAATATGCGGGACTTTCAAAAGAAGCGTTGTATTACATAGGGGGAATTTTAAAACACGCTAGAGCAATTAATGCTTTTTCTAATGCTACTACAAATAGCTATAAAAGATTAATTCCAGGATTCGAAGCACCAGTTATTTTAGCTTATTCTGCAAGAAATAGGTCAGCTTCATGTAGGATTCCAGTAATAATGAATCCTAAAGCAGCAAGAATGGAAATTAGATTTCCAGATGCTGCTGGTAACCCATATTTAACATTTGCGTCTATGTTGATGGCAGGAATTGATGGAATAAAAAATAAAATTGACCCAGGAAAAGCGTTTGATCAAGATTTATATTCTTTGTCAGAAGACGAGGTAAAAAAACTTCCAACAGTTTGTGGTTCTTTAAGAGAGGCAATGCAAAATTTAGATAAAGATAGAAAATTTTTGACTGAAGGTGGTGTATTTACTGATGATCAAATTGATGCTTACATTGAACTAAAATTTCAAGAAATTTATAATTTCGAACATACACCACATCCAATAGAGTTTGAAATGTACTATAGTGGCTAAACTTTAAAAGACTCACCACATCCGCAACGTTCTGTCTCGTTAGGATTCTTAAATACGAATTGTGAAGAGAATTTTTCTTTTTTATAATCCATTTCAGTTCCAAGTAAGTAGATAATAGCTTTAGGATCAATCAATACCTTAACTCCTTTTTCCTCAATTACTTCTTCATTTGGTTTAATTTCTTTTGCATATTCCATTACGTAAGACATACCTGCACAGCCTCCAGTTTTAACTCCAACTCGCACACCAATAGCAGAGCTCTCTGCTTTTGACATAATAAGTTTTATTCTTTCAGCTGCTTTGTCGCTTAATTTTATTACTTGGTTAGTCATAAATTTAATTCTAATTTTGCTGCCTCTGACATTTTATCTTTTGTCCATGGAGGATCCCACACTAATTTTAAGTCAACTTCTTCAATTCCAATAATTTTTAATATATTCTCTTTCACAGAATTAGGCAAACTTTCAGCCACTGGGCAATTTGGGGAAGTTAAAGTCATTTCTATTATTGCTTTTTTATTCTCTATAACATCTATTTTGTAAATTAGGCCCAATTCATAAATATTTACTGGTATCTCTGGATCATAAATTTTTTTGATTTCAGATATAATTTTTTCTTTTAGATCAGTCATATTAACTCTTTTTTAAAGCAGATAAAAGTGTATGCCAAGCCATAGTAGCACATTTAATTCTCATCGGGAATTCTTGAACACCTGATAATGAGGAAATCGTAGTAATCTGATCCTCTGATAAACTATTCAATGAAATTTTTGATTTTTTTTTTAACATATTTAAAAAATCATCAGTTACTCTTTTTGAAAATTGTAAATCTCTCCCTTTAAGGGTATCGGTCATAATTGAAGCAGAGGCTAGTGATATAGCACAACCCTCACCTTCAAAACTTAAACCTGATATATTTTTATTTTTATCTAACTTTAAAAAAATATGAACTTTATCTCCACATAGAGGATTATGCGCTTTAGCATCGTGATTATAACCTTCGCACTTTCCTTTGTTCCTTGGGTTCTTTGCGTGATCTAGTATAATCTCTTGGTATAATTCTTTCAGTTCCATCTAAATTTGAAATACTTTTTTACATTTATTTATTGATTCACACAAAACATCAATATCCTCTTTAGTATTATAAATTCCAATTGAAGCTCTTGCAGAAGCTGGAACTCCAAGTTTATCATGTAAAATTTGACAACAATGATGTCCTGCTCTTATTGCTACACCATCATCGTCTAGAATTGTCGCTATATCATGGGGGTGAATTCCTTTTATTGTAAACGACATGATAGAAGCTCTATTTGACGGATTACCAATAATATTTACTGAGTTATCTTTTCGTAATTTTTCTAATCCATATTCGAGTATTTTATTTTCATGACTTTCTATATTTTTAATTCCTAAATCTTGGATAAATTTTATAGATTTTGCAAAAGCTACAACCTCTGCAGTTTGCATTGTTCCTGCCTCAAATTTAGTAGGTGAGTCTGCATAGGATACTTCATCTTTTTTAACTTCACTTATCATTCCGCCTCCACCTTGATAGGGTGGTAATTCATCAACCCATTTTTTTTTGGCATATAGAATTCCAAGTCCATTAGGGCCGTACATTTTATGACAAGAAATAGCGTAAAAATCACAGTCTAAATCCTGAATATCTAGAAATGAATGAGGGGCACCTTGCGTTCCATCAATTAACACAGGGATATTTTTTGATTTAGCTAAGTCAATGATTTTTTTTACTGGCATTATTGTGCCTGTAACATTTGAAATGTGAGTAAAAGCAATAATTTTAGTTTTTTCAGTAATATGTTTTTTAAATTCGTTAACATCTATTTCTCCATTATCATTTACTGATGCAAACTTTATTACGGCGCCTTTTTTTTTTCTTAAATAGTGCCATGGAACATAATTTGAATGATGTTCTAGTTCAGTAACAAGAATTTCGTCACCAGCACTTATAAATTTTTCCCCATAACTGTTAGCTACTAAATTAATTGCCTCTGTAGCTCCTTTAGTAAAAATTATCTCCTCTCTGTGTTTAGCGTTAATATAAGATTTGACTATGTCTCTTGTCTCCTCAAACTTATTAGTTGCTTTTACAGCTAGTGTATGCACACTTCTTCCAACATTGGAAAATTCAGTCTCGTAAAATCTTGATATTTCATCAATTACAATTTTTGGTTTTTGTGAAGAATTTGCACTATCTAAATATACTAAAGGCTTACCTTTTATTTTTTGTTTAAAAATTGGAAATTTTGATTTTATATTACTAAATTCCATCGATTTGTTCCATTATACATTTTTCGAGAAAAATTTTTATGTTTTCCTCAGGCACATTTTCAAAAATTTCATTAAGAAAACCATTTATTAAAAGTTTTTTAGCAACAGGCAAATCTATTCCTCTGGTCATTAAATAATGAATAGCATCCTCATCAATACTTCCTGAGCTAGATCCATGCGAACACTTAACATCGTCAGCATAAATTTCTAATTCTGGCTTAGCATTAAATTCAGCTTGATCATTTAAAATAAGAGCTTTACTCAATTGATAAGCATCTGTTTTTTGTGCAATATCTTTAACAAAAATTTTTCCTTGATAAACTCCATGACTATCATTCTCTAAGACATTCTTAATTTTTTGATAGCTTTTGCAATTAGGGGCCAAGTGATTAATTTGAGTTTTGATTTCTTGATGTTCATCTTTGCCTAAACTCAATCCAGATAAAATATAACAATTACAGTTTTCTTTATCTAAATTTATATCAATATCTAATTTATTAAATTTTAATCCTGAGCTTAAAATAAAGTTTTGATAACTTGAGTTATAGTCTTGGGAACCAGATATATTTTTATAAAAGTAACCATCACTTTTTGTCTTTTGTATAATTATGCTTTTTAATGAGGAGCCTTTACCAATACTAATATTTTCAAAAGTGTTTTTAAAAAATTTACTTTTTTCACTAATATTATACTCTATCAATGTAAGTTCGGAGTTTTGATTTAATTTTATTTTATTTGAGTTATTTACAATCTTATTGTCTAAATTTGACGTAAAATAATTATAAATTATTATTGGTTTTTTACATTTGTAATCTTTTTGAACTTCTAGGTTAAATCCACCTATGGAAAGAGCCTTATTGAGATAATGAAGATTGTTGTTTAATTGACTTTCAAAATTCTCAATAGAGTTTAAGCTTTCTATTTTTAAATTCTCTTTTTCCTCAAATTTTATATCGCAAGATTTAAATATCCCATTTATAAGGATTATGTGATTATGATCAAAGTCATTAATAAGTTCAATTTTTTTTTCAAATTTAAAATTATTATTATTTGTAATTTTTTTAAAATTCTTGCTTATTATAAAATTAAGATCAGTAAATTTCCAATTTTCGTTTTTTTTATTAGGTAGACCATTTTGTAAAAATAAATCAAAATTTTTTTTTCTATCTAATGCTTCTTTTTTTGAGGAAGTAGATATTTTTTTTAAGTCTATACTAAATAAATTTTCCATTATTTTAGATTTTCGTAGCCTGTTTTCTCTAATTCTTGACCTAATTCTGCGCGACCTGTTTTAATTATTTTACCTTTTGATAACACATGAATAAAATCTGGTTTAATGTAATCAAGTAATCTTTGATAATGTGTAATAATTAAAAAAGCATTATTCTTATTCTTGTGTGAATTTACGCCATCTGCAACAATTCTTAATGCATCGATGTCCAATCCAGAGTCTGTCTCATCTAAAATAGCTAATTTCGGTTCTAATAGTTTCATTTGAAGAATTTCGTTTTTCTTTTTTTCTCCACCTGAGAAGCCTACATTTAATTGTCTAGATAAAAACTTTTCGCTAATATTTAGTTCAGACGCTTTTTCTTTAATTAGCTTTAAGAGATTTAATGTATCTAATTCTTTTTCACCTTTAGCTTTTCTGATTGTATTCAACGAAGTTTTAAGAAAATTTGTTGTATTTACGCCTGGAATTTCTAAAGGATATTGGAATGCTAAAAAGATACCTTTTTGTGCTCGCTCTTCAATTGGTATATCTTGTAAATTTTTTCCCTCATACTTTAAACTTCCACTCACTTCATATCCATTTTTACCAGATAAAATATTTGCCAAAGTGCTTTTTCCAGAACCGTTCGGGCCCATAATAGCGTGCACTTCGCCAGGCTTTATCTCTAAATTTAGTCCGTTAAGAATTGACTTTTCATTTATTGAAGCTTTTAAATTGTTTAATTTAAGCATTATCCAACACTACCTTCTAAGCTAATAGAAACTAATTTTTGTGCCTCCACTGCAAATTCCATAGGAAGTTGTTGTAAAACTTCTTTACAAAAACCATTTACTATCAAACTCACTGCTTCCTCTTGATTAAGTCCTCTTTGATTACAGTAAAACAATTGATCTTCGTTAATTTTAGATGTTGTGGCTTCATGCTCTACTGTAGATGATGAATTCTTATTTTTAATGTATGGCACTGTATGTGCTCCACATTTGTTACCCATTAATAGCGAGTCACATTGTGTATAATTTCTAGAATTTTTAGCTTTAGCACTTATATCTACTAGTCCTCTATATGTATTATCGGCTTGACCAGCTGAAATTCCTTTTGAAATAATTTTACTTTTTGTATTTTTGCCTAAGTGTATCATTTTAGTGCCTGTATCCGCTTTTTGATGATTATTGGTTATGGCAATTGAATAAAATTCCCCTACAGAATTATCACCTTGTAAAATACAACTAGGATATTTCCAAGTGATTGCGGACCCGGTTTCAACTTGTGTCCAAGAGATTTTTGAATTTTTACCTCTGCAAGCACCTCTCTTGGTAACAAAATTGTAAATACCACCAATACCGTTTTTATCACCTGGATACCAATTTTGAACTGTTGAATATTTGATCTCCGCATCATCTAATGCCACTAATTCTACATTAGCTGCATGTAATTGATTTTCATCTCTCATCGGAGCAGTGCATCCCTCTAGATAACTCACGTAACTACCCTTGTCAGCGATAATAAGTGTTCTTTCAAATTGGCCTGTTTCAGAAGCATTTATTCTAAAATAAGTTGATAATTCCATCGGACATCTTGTATTTGGAGGAATGTAGACAAAAGACCCATCTGTAAATACTGCAGAATTAAGTGTTGCAAAATAATGATCGCTAATTGGTATTACTGAGCCCAAGTATTTTTTAACCAAATCTGGATATTTCTGTATAGCTTCAGATATTGGACAGAAAATTATCCCTTTTTTATCGAGTTCTCCTTTAAAAGTTGTGGCAACAGAGACCGAGTCAAAAACAGCGTCTACAGCAACGCCACTTAATCTTTTTTGTTCATTTAATGGGATCCCAAGTTTATTATATGTTTCAATAAGTTTTGGATCAACCTCATCTAAAGTTTTTGGTTTTTCTTTCATGCTTTTTGGAGCTGAATAATAATATAAGTTTTGATAATCTATTTTAGGGTATTTTGGTTTTTGCCAATTAGGCTCTTTTAAAACTTTAAGTCTATTAAAAGACTTAAGTCTCCAATCTAACATCCATTGAGGTTCTTTTTTAATTTTAGAAATGAGTCTAATGGTTTCTTCTTTAAGACCTTTAGGAACTTTAAAATTCTCAATGTCAGTTGTAAAACCGTATTTATATTCTTGATTTTTTAATTCACTACTTTTCATAATTTAGTTTATCTAGTCAAATCTTGTAATTTTACTTTTTCAAAAAAACCATTAATATGTTGGTCTAATTGATCCCACAAATTATGCGTGATACATTTAGTATATTTGTTGTTACATCCCCTCTTTGAATTTTTTTTACAATTAAGTGTTTTTACTTCTTCGTCGACTGCATAAATAATATTTGATAAGTTAATTTCTGAGGCTGGTTTATCTAAAGTATAGCCACCGTTAGCACCTCTTGAGCTTTTAACTAATTTATTGTTTTTTAATTTAATAAAAATCTGCTCTAAATAGGCTAAAGAGATATTTTGTCTTAAATATATTTCTGTCAGGCTTATTGGTCCGGTTTTAGCATTTAGTGCTAAGTCAGCCATTGCCATCACAGCATATCTACCTTTATTAGTTAGTTTCATAATTTAGCGTTGTATTACAATAGTTTTAAGACAATTCCTACTGATTTAGTCAGGATTAAAAAAAAATATTTGTCGCACAAAAACATGCTATAACACAGTACTTTTTTTTTTAATAATAATCATTATCAAGTATGAAGCCAAAAAGTTTAGAGATTTTTATACCTGGTCCTGCTGGAAGACTTGAGGCGAAATATTATAAAAATCCTAAATTTGGATCTCCAGTTGCAATTGTCCTACATCCACATCCGCAATACGGAGGTACAATGAACAATCGTGTAGTTCAATTGATGTATAATATATTTTTGGAAAACGGTTTCTCAGTTATTAAAGTTAATTTTAGGGGTGTAGGTAAAAGTGATGGAGTTTTTGATAACGGACAAGGTGAATTATCAGATGCTGCAGCTGCATTAGACTGGATAGAAAGACAAAACTTGGATTATAGTCAATGTTGGGTATCTGGTTTTTCTTTTGGGTCGCTAATTTGTATGCAGTTGATCATGAGACGTCCCGAAGTAAATAATTTTGTTGCAGTTTCTCCCCAACCTAACGTTTACGATTTTTCATTCTTAGCTCCATGCCCTACTTCAGGAAAAGTCGTCTATAGTGAAAATGATGAATTAGTTACTAAGGAAAGTATCGTTGAATTAGATAACAGAATTAAAAGTCAAAAGGGAGTTGAGGTTATTTTTTCAAAAATTAAAAATTCCAATCATTTCTTTAAAAACAAAGAAAAAGATCTGGTTTTAGAAATAGAGAAATATATTAAAGAAAAGACTGCTCTTATCTAACTAGTTATAAGTGTTCCTCCTAAACAAGCTTCTTTACAACCAGTAGTGCTTGGAAAAGTAATCGGTAATTGTAAAAAAGATCTTATTGCTAAAAAACCAAAAGCCTGAGACTCGACAAAATCCCCATCGATGCCAAATTCATCTATTAATTTTAATTTAAGGTTTGGAGATATATTTTCAATTATTTTTTTTAATAAAATCTTATTTTTTCTGCCACCACCACAAATTAATATTTTATTTATCTTTGCTACATTTTTATGTATCGATGAAATAGAACTACCTATGATACCAGCAGTAAAATCTGTTAAAGTAGCAGCGCCATCTTCAAGCGATAGCCCTCTAGAGAAAGAAATATCAAAATCGTTTGTGTCAAAAGAATTTTTTTCTTTATTTTTTCTATTAGAAAATAATTCTTGAGCTTGTTCCAAAATTATTTCATTAGTATTTCCTATTTTTGCGATTTCTCCGTTGTAGTCAAATTTTTTGTCTGAATTTTTTCTAACCCAATTATCGATCAAGCAATTCCCGGGGCCTATATCTCGACTGAAAATATTAAATGAACTAACTGGTTCTTTAATGATTGTAACATTTGAAATTCCTCCTATATTTAATATACAAACTGGAAGTTTTACTTTTTTTTGGATAACAATTAATTGATGAAAAAGCGGAGAAAGCGGTGCTCCTTCACCACCATTTAAAATATCGTTCTCTCTAAAATTAAAAATTATATTTTTTTTGGTAAGTTGATTTAATAATCTTCCGTCACCTAACTGTTTAGAAATTTTTTCATCGCTATTATGGTAGATCGTTTGCCCATGAAAGCCTACTAAAAAGTCCTCGTTACTAGTTTTAAATTCATTTATTACTTTCGCATGAAAAAGTGTAATTTTTCTCTCCAAATTTTTTAATTCATCAGATAATTTTTCAAGATCATTTAAATTGTGGATTTTGTCTTTAAGATCATGGATTTTTTTGAAAATATAAGAATCATATTCAAAATATTTATTTTTTTTAACCTCAAACTGATTAATACCATTAGAAATTATTAAAGAAGCATCCACCCCATCTCCAGATGTTCCACTCATTAAGCCTAGGGAGGCATATTTTTTTTGCATATTTTTATTTATTTATAACAATTTTTGTATAATAGTAGATTAGATAGTAAGTGATATGAAAAGTAAATTTTTAATTGAGATGAAATCTCGTGGATATCTTAATCAATGTACGGATTTAGATAAACTCGATGAAATTTGTAGTAAAAGATCAATATCAGCATATATAGGATTCGATTGCACTGCAAGTAGTCTACATGTTGGAAGCCTTTTGCAAATTATGATCCTAAAATTAATGCAAAAGCATGGTCATCGACCAATTATTCTTTTAGGAGGAGGAACAACTTTAATTGGCGATCCATCTGGCAAGGACTCTACAAGAAAAATTTTAAATCAAAAAGAAATAAATAGAAATATTAAAAGTATAAAAAAAGTATTTACTAAAATTTTAGATAATTCAAAAACCAAAACTAAGCCTATTTTTGTAGATAATGCAAAATGGCTTACCAAATTAAATTATATTCAGTTTCTAAGGGAAATTGGATGTCATTTTACGATTAATAAAATGCTTACATTTGATAGCGTAAAATTAAGATTAGAGCGTCAGCAATCCTTAAGTTATATGGAATTTAATTATATGATTTTACAGGCTTTTGATTTTTATCAATTGTTCAAAAAAAATAATTGTATATTGCAAATTGGAGGTTCCGATCAATGGGGTAATATAGTAAATGGAGTAGAATTAATTAGACGAGTAATTCAAAAAGAATCCTTTGGTTTAACATCCCCACTAATTACGCTTGCCTCTGGGGCAAAAATGGGCAAAACTGAGAAAGGAGCAGTTTGGTTAAATGAAGAGATATTTTCTGTTTACGATTACTGGCAATTTTGGAGAAATACAGATGACAGAGACGTTAAAAAATTTTTAAATTATTTTACTGAGATCAAACCCGATAAAATTGAAATACTTTGTGAGAACGAAAAAAATATTAACGAATTAAAAGTTATATTAGCTAATGAAGCTACTAAATTATTACATGGGGAAAAAGCTTCTAAACAAGCAAGACAAACAGCTAAGGAGACTTTTGAGGGAAGAGGCTTAGGAGAAAATCTACCTCAAATTCAAGTAAAAGCTAATGATTTAAAAAAAGGAATACTGCTTTTAGATTTTTTATCCTCAAAAAAGATATTTCACTCAAAAAGTGAAGTGCGCAGAGCGATAGCCAACAACGGTCTAAAGCTAGATGACGTTTTAGTTAATGATGATAAGAAAATTCTGAAAATAACTGATTTTAAGAATAATTCTTTAAAAATTTCCCACGGAAAAAAAAGGCATTACGTAATAAAAATTATTTAGTTTTTTTATTTTTATCAATAATTTTTTGAATAAATCTAGGAGTTAAAGTTCTTATAGGATTAATAGTTGTTTTTATTTTCCCTGGTGGGCCCTTTAACTTAAAACTGACTCCAAACAAACCTTCGCCAACGTCTTTTGGTATTACTATGTCTCCTAATAGAGGAATTTTTGATATCATTTTATTAAGTGTTTTAGCCGGAATAAGAGTTCCTCTTAAACTAGTTACCGTACTATCTTGATAACCTTCCATTAGAACTGAAATGCTTGGTCCAATAGCAAGAATTTCATTTAATTTTATTAAATCGTTCTTTTTTTCCATCTTAATTTCTAATAAATCAAATGTAATACCTTCTCCTTCAGCTAAATCAGCTAATCCACCCAAATCGGCTAAGGTTAGAAGTTTTACCATACCTGGTGCTTTAATCACTTTAAAATTTTCAATTTTTAATTTTGAGCTTGATGAATTTTTTTCTAAGATTGAATTATATAACAATTTACCTCCAGATAAGTCATTAAAAAAACTATATTCAGTCAAAAGTGTTTTTGGCATGTCAGAATAAATTTCTAAGTATTTTTTTTTATTTTTTTTGTCACTTTTCATCGAAATATCAAGAAAATTGTTATTTCCATAATCTCCTTTAGAAGTGATTTTTGTAAATTTTCCTTTTTCAATTTTTCCAATGAGTTTAAAATTTGACAATTTTTCTGATAATGGAGCAGTAATTTTTTTTAGATTAACTTCAATATTATTATCAATTTTTGATAATAAATTTAAATTTGTATTTTGCTTAAAAAATGATGGTAAATTAGTTGCATCAAATTTCTCACCTTGTATTTTAATTATATTTCCGAAAGAAATTGAGAAATCATTATTTTCTATATTATTTTTAAAAGTTTTAACTTTTATTTTTTTTAATGATGAAAATTTCCCTTTATCAAAGATTAAATTCTTTACATCAATTAAATTTTTTTTCTCTGAATACTTCAATTCTTTAATTTCATATAAATTATCTTTTTTTATTATGCTACCTGAAATATTTGACACATCGCCTTCGGTTTTTATATAATTTACCAAATTTAAATTAATCGCTTCATCAAATTCAGTATTAAATTTTATATTTAATTTTTTATTTTCTGATAATCTTTCGAAATCAAATTTTAATTTTTTATCATTATACAATTGGTAGTTTCCAGTTATGTTGGTGAATTTTTTACCTAAATTAAAATCATTTATAATTTTTGAATTTATTAAAATAATTTCTTTTATAGATTTATCCAAAATTTCATTGTTTATAGATTTATTTAATACAATTTTAGCTTCGTTAATTTTGCCATTACTTTTGTATTCGTAATTACTCAATTTATAAGTTTTATCAAATTCTAAAGTAAAATTATTATTTAATTCTGTGTCTAAATATTTAAGATTAACAAAATTTAAATATTTGTTAAATTCTTGGTTTATTTTTATATCTTTATTTATTTTTATTTTAGTTTTAAAATTACTTTTTATAAAAATATTTGGGTTTAGTTTAAATCTTATATCTCCATCTTCAATTTCTCCAAAATCTGTTCTACCAAAAAAATTTCGAACAAGAATATCTG
>MDTA01114025.1_pt1 | contig 12001 bp, 11 predicted proteins | sample 811151 | NCBI WGS metagenome assembly MDTA01 (sample SAMN05326648, study PRJNA326480) | marine metagenome | isolation source: seawater | place: Indian Ocean: South | collected 2010
AATTTGTGAATCAACATAGTTTTATGTCCCATAAAAAGTGAAAACTGCGTATGCAAATGATAATAATTCTTATTTAGAATTGCAACTGTAAATCGATTGCGTCTAAAAACAGCGCACGAAGTTTTTCGAGATTTTTCATTTTTTATCCATTAGACCCGCACATTTTTACGATATTGTGCTTGAGAGGGAGGGATAAACATGCGATCACTTAAAATTTCAGACCATTTAATTACGAACCCCATAAAAATTTCATCCAAAGCAACAATAGGGGAAGCGGCAAGAACTATTGTAGAAAATAAGGTTTCAGGTGTTATCGTTGTCGATGAACACAACAAAGTTGAAGGGATGCTATCTGAGTTGGATTGTCTTAAGAGCCTGCTTGCAGAGATATACAACGAAGGCCAAGTTGGGAAAGCACTCGTCACTGGGGAGATGTCCTCTCCAGTGACATATAACAAGCCAGAGGAAGACATTATCTCGGTTGCTGAAAGCATGCTGGATCAAAAACAAAGGAGAAGGCCTGTTATCGATAATGGAAGATTAGTCGGCCAAATAACCTGCAGACAATTGCTAAGTGCGATTATGGCTTTTGGTTAAAATAAAATTGACGCTTGGTATAAAGCATAGTGATTAGCCAAGTTAAAAGGGGGACCAGAAAATGGCTAGAGTGAAAAATCTTGAAGATTTGCTAGCAGAGCAAGCTGTGAGGAAAGCTGTGGCTGCCTATTCAAGGGGCGCAGACAGGTGCGACTTAGAAATTCTGAAATCAGCTTTTCATGATGACGCCGAAGTAAAATACGGCAGCTACGACGGACATTATGCGAAATTCTGTCAGAACGTGGTAGACGGACATTTGGCAATGAACTACACCTCGCACACGGTGCTCAACCAGTATTACGAAATTGACGCGAGTAGTTCGCATGGAGCGGGGGAAATTTACGTTCTTGCTTTTCTTTCAACATCTCAACCAGGCGATGTAATGGATGTCGGGGCATACAAAGACAAGAAGTCAGAGGGAGGATTCGATTACACCGTATCGGGCCGTTATCTGGATCAGTACGAATGCCGTGGAGATGACTGGAGAATTGCTCATCGTCACTACATTTACGATTGGAGCAGGACCTCTGACCACAGCGGACAGGATCCAAACAACTTATTTGAGGGTCTGGTATATCGAGGTAAAGTGACGAAAGGAGACCTGTCTTACAGTTACCTTAAAGACCTGAGATGAAAAAAATCTTTAAGTTTTTCCGATAAAACGCGTAGGGAAATCTAAGACCTTAGCTAACTTCTTTTTTAAAGTTGAGGCTTCGGCGAGCTTCTTATGAGCTTCAGAGATTTTTACGGCTATACGCGGATAGAGCAGATCCATAGCCTCTGTTCCATCCTCCTTGGCTTCAGCATAATCATTATCAAATAAGCCCTCTAAAAAATATTTCTCCACAAAATCTCGTCCCTCTTGATTTAGAAAATCACTCCTAAATTCACCATTTAGTACGGTTGTAAAGAACTCTTCTCCCGACATGTCCTCCATGCGCAGTCGCGCAATGGGAGAAGCATTTTCGTGCTCAAAGGCAACGTCAGTGAGGTGGTGCGTAACCAGCCACTTTATGATCATCCCTAGTTTTTCTGCATTGCTTACAGAATGACCAAATCTAATGGTCTCATACAACCGGCTCAATAAAAAAACTCCAAAAATCTAAAGTGACCTGCATGGGCCCCACAAAACAAACTAACATTCGTTTTACTTGACTCCAAAACCATGTTTTAGGTCGAGAACCATTCTTCCCGCCGAAATAAGCGATAAAGCAAAATCTGTGTTAGAGCACGCGAAACACTCACTAAATTGCTAAACCGAAACGCCGTCGATGCCCTGGCTTTATTGCGATTTAATTTGATGGGAATTTGCTGAAAGCTGGCTCCGTTATATAACATGTATATCAATATTTTAGCCTGATAAACAAAACCGCTACTCCTTATTGGACAGCTTTGCAACATGTCACGACGGTGAACCACAGTCCCGTTGTAATAATGGAGTTTTAAGCCCGCCAGAAAATTTATCAGAGAAACAAACAATTTTGATAGAATGCGCCGAAACCTACTTCGAATCTCAGTATTTACAGGATAGGGAATAATAATATCAGAAGTGCCTAAAGCATCGAGCAGTGGAGCCAATGTCTCTACACCACACTCGTTATCGCCAGGAATTAAAACCACATAATCCTTACTCGCCTCTTTTACCCCTGTGAAATATGTGTTCCCCAACCCTTGATTAGTCTGATGATGCAAAGAGCGAACGCGACCATCCTTGGAAGCTAGGCCGTCCGCGACTCTCCCAGTGTTATCCTGACTTCCATCATTTACGATAATAATTTCCAGTTCTAAATCTCGATCAGAGGCGGCGGCGTTAATACTGTCAAGAGTATCAGCGAGATTTAACTCTTCATTAAAAGCGGGGACAATTACAGAGATAGACTGTTTTTGAGTTTTCAGCATATTTAAATGTCTGGATACAGTTTTTAAAATGGCCCAGTGAAATCGGGATTAGGTGTGTCATGCGGACCATTTCGCTTGATTTCTGAGCACAAATCTTGATACCCAACCGAAGTTTTTTCGACCCCAACCAACTCAAGGACAGCATCTACGATTTCTTGGGGACCCGGATAGTAGTTCTCAGTCATAAAATGCGAGGTCGGAACGGGATGGTCAGGCGACGCAATACAAACTGGAGCCGCTTTTAAGCAGTTAAAGGCCTGCTCGGTCACTTTACTGATCAACTCGTTAGCAATACTTCCAGTTTTGAAGCCAGTGTCAGCAACGATTAATCTTCCCGTCTTTCGCAAGGAAGCCAATACGCTCGCAACGTCAAGAGGCCGCACGCTGCGCATATCCAATACTTCAATATTTATACCCATAGACTCCATTAGTCCCGTGGCAGCAATCAAAGACTCTACCACCATATGTGAAAATGCAGCTAAGGTAACCGCATCCCCCTCAACTAGCACCTTTGCTTGCCCAAGTGCTACTCGGTAGCAATCCTCGGGAACTCTATCCCTTATATGGTACAACCAACGATGCTCTATGAAAATTACCGGGTTATTGTCTTCAATCGCGGAAACGAGCATACCCTTTGCATCATAAGCAGTTGTTGGCATGACAACTTTCAGTCCTGGGACTTGCGCGAACATCGATTGCAGACTTTGAGAATGCTGCGGGCCTTGTCCCCAACCACGGCCAACAATCACGCGGACAACAATTGGCACCGAGGCTTTGCCATCAAACATATAGTGCCATTTAGCAGCATTGTTCACTAACTGATCCATAGTTAGCATAGCAAAATCAATTCGTTGGTGGACCAAAACTGTCCGCATCCCAGAAAGTGCCGCACCTATACAAACACCTGTCACACCATTCTCGGAGAGCGGCATGTCAAAAACTCGTTTCGGCCCAAACTTTTTCTGTAACTCAGAAGTAGTATTAAAAATTGCTTTTGGATCTGGCACTCCCTCGCCAATCACAATAAGATTTGGGTCCTGCTCCATCGCCTGGTCGAGGCCTTCGCGGATCGCCTGAACAAAGGTGATATCTCTTTGTTTTAAGTTAGGCATAAACCCTATCCATTGCAGATTTATTCGATGGTTTGGGACTAGATAATGCAAACTCAAAGGCAGAAGAGATTTCTTTATGAATCTCCGCCTCCATTTTACCCAAATCAAACTGGTTTTTTGATTTTTTGTCCTTAAGGCGCGTAGCCAATTTCTCAATCGGACAATCTTTCTTTCCACGCTCAATTTCTAACCGGGTCCTATAATTCAGATCATCGTCAAAATCAGGACCGCAATGCTCTCTCCAACGATAAGTGCTCAACTCGATAAATTGGGGCCCATCGCCCTCCCGAGCCCTCTCAAATGCACTTTTCGATAGGGAAAAAACCTCCTCCACATCGTTACCATCGCCCATACAAGCGTTGATTCCCTGCGCCTGCGCCAATTGATAAATAGGACGATCAGGTTGCCTCTCTGTAATACGTGTGTAAACGGAAAAATCATTGTTTTCACAAACAAAAACTATAGGAAGCTTATGAAGAGCCGCAAAGTTTAAAGATTCGTAAACAACCCCCTGCTCAAAGCATCCATCCCCAAAAAAGACTGCACTGACTCGCCTTTCCCCTTTTAGCCATGAAGCCCATGCCGAACCTACAGCCAAGGGTACTGTGCCGCCTACTATCGGGGTCGCACCCATAAAGCCCGCATCCAGATCGATTAGGTGCATGGATCCGCCTCTGCCACCGCAGCAGCCTGTTGCTCGGCCGTATAATTCCGCTACCATCGCATTTAAACTTCCCCCTTTGGCCAGATAGTGTCCATGCGCACGGTGATTACTAAAAACTACGTCGTCTTGGAGCATCGCGGAACAAACTCCCACAGCTACACCCTCTTGACCTATGCACAAATGCATTGGGCATCGCATTTCCTGTTCGGCGTAACGCTCAGCAAGCGCCTCCTCAATACGGCGAATGCGTAACATCGAATAAAACAGCGCGTAGGTATCTATGTTGCCCATCGGGAAGCTCGCGATTACTTCAAAAGAGTAGATACATATTTATTAAGCCCAACTGGATCAATAGGCTCTCTGTTACAGACTATCTGAATGTCCATCGCCGCCGCAACACTCCCAACAAAGGCTGTTGCTCTGGCATGAAGACCTTTCGCCGCACATAAGCCGGCCAAAGATAAAAAAGCGTCTCCCGCACCTATTCTATCCACAACCTTAGCTGCGAGCGGAGGTAGATTATAAAAAACCTGGTTTTCTCGATCAAAAATCATCACGCCTTTGGTTCCGCGCGTGACAGCCAGTTGTTTTACGTGGACACGATCACCAATTTGCGAGGCTACAACTTCGAGCGAGTCATGACGATTGTGCGCGGCCAGACGTAATTCAGGTTCATTGAGAGAGACAAAATCAGCTTTCGGATATCTGTGGATCACATGATAACCACGGTTTCCGCTGTTAATTTGAGTGTTAACTACTAGGAATTTAGACTGATCACTTAATATCTCAACCATCCCCGGGGTAATGAAGCCATTGCCAAAATCAGGCACCACAACCACGTCGTATAAGCCAATATGGGTCATAAGCCACTGACAAATATTTTTGTCTACCTCATCCGATACAGGATCTTCCCTAAAAAAGTAAACTTCGAAAAATTTTGAGAGATCCGCATCCACGAATCGTCGCTTTGTCACTGTTGGAGCATCACTAAAATAAAAAATCTCTGGCGTGATATTTGGCAAGAGCTTCTTGCGAATAAACTGCTCATGGCTATTAACAGAACCCAGACCTGTCACTAAGGAAACGCTGTCCACAAAACCTGCAATGTGGTTTGCAACCGCTATCGCACCACCAGCGAATTGCTCTTCATAATCGTAACTAACCGCAAAAACATTCCCTTTGCCAGTCTGGCCAAGAGCAGTTGAATAGTGATACTGATCAATGATCGCATCACCCACAACCAAAACTTTCAAGTCAGAGAGTGATGCGACTTGATCTTGAATTTGTTTTATCGACCAATCATCCCGAAAATCAATAAGAAATTCTTTTGTCTCTGGAGGGAATACAGAGAAATGTTCATTTAATAAGTTGCTAGAGCTGAATGTTATTTCATCTGTATAAAAAATAGATCCGCCATGTGTTTCCACTGCTTCTTGTTCTCGGGCAATATTCCCTGTTAGATCATCTTTGTGTGATCGATACTCACTGCCCTTAACATATATGTTTGGACGAATTTCGTTCAAGGCTTCAACTGCAGATATCGAATGATTAATTGCCACAATATCTACGCATGCTAGCGCCGCTAAATTCTCTGCTCGCAAATTCTCGTTGAATATCGGACGTCCTACTCCCTTGTTAACAAAAGCGTCCGCTGTCACCGTAACTAACAGCACATCTCCTTCATCTTTTGCCCGCTGAAGATAGCGTATATGGCCGGTATGCATTAAGTCAAAGGTCCCGTGGCACAAAACAACGCGCTTTCCTTCAGCCCGAAATTTTTGAGCCTGCTGAGCCATTTCCTTTAAGGAGTTTATTTTTTCTGCGCTCACGATCACATAATCTCTTGGTCACCGGGACTTTATAGGTTAAACCTGACGTCTTCTAGTCTTGCGAAACTGGCGTGCAAAAACCTCTATGGCCACGTAATACTCTTGTGGGTTTTTTATACCGCCTCATTATAGAACACCTGCGCGAAATTAGACATCTACCACTTGGTTTCTTTAAGGTTTGGTTCGATCTTTCTTTTTGTAAAGCGTGTTTTTGATGTTAAGAGCAAAGGTTCCGCTGATCGTCCGAGTCTGAATCTACAATAGTTTGCGTTTCAACAAAGTTCGAGAGTGGAGTGAGCGAAGTATTTGTTTAGGTGTGCTTGCATGTTTTGCCTGAATTCAAGGGACAGAAGCTACAAATTACCCACAAGGTTAAAGCTCAACCGGATTGAAGGTAAAGATCCCTCGTTGTGTCGCTTATTGACCAAAACCAATGTGGCAAGTGTTAAGTTTTAGCGAAACTAGCTGTCGGGCAAATCTGAGTGAGTCCAACCTCTTCCAAATCGATCTGATAAGTTATGTAAAATAAACTGATGGCCTATTTCTACAAATCCATAGTCATCAGAATCTAGCCAAATGTTCATGTCCCCCAAAGAGCGTAGTGAATTATCTCTCGCGAAACCAGTGAATGTTACAACCTTGCCTCCGATATCAGCCATCCGACTAGCAGCATTGCAGATGTTCATAGACCTTCCCGAGCTACTAATTGCAATTAATATATCCTCTTTCTTTGCAACTTGGCCTAGTATGCGCGAAAAGGCGTTCTCATAACCGTAGTCGTTTACCATACAAGTTAAAAGTGATTGATCATGTAATGTAAACGCACGAAATTTTGCGACGTTAGTTAGATCTGTGACCGCGTGACTAGCGACAGCTGCGCTGCCGCCATTGCCGATCACATAAACAGTGTTCTCGTTTTCCCGAGCTTGATAGAGCATATGCATAACTCTCTCCATCCCTGGCTCTATTCCAGTCAAATCACCCCCTTTTTTTGTACACTCAATTATTTCGAACATCGAGGAAAATTGATTCACCCGACAAGCTAACGAGAGTTGTTCTACGGACTTTTTCACTTTTTTCTATCTCCCAAATATTGAAACCAGGATTCAGTAGCCCGGTTGATTGATTTCGGGTCCCATAATGGGGCGTCTTTCCAATCCTCTATTCTATCTAAGAGTAGGGAAACCCCCTCTTCGAAACTAACCTCCGCCCTCCAACCTAACAATTTTTCAATTTTGCTTACATCCGCAAAAGTGCAATCGGGCTCTCCAGGACGTTTTTTAATAAACTCAACATCCCCGCCTAAAAGATCGACCAGACGATTTATACTGTAATGGAAACCGCTACCCACATTCATCGCTTCACCAGAAACTTTAGATTCTGCCGCACAAAGGAAAGCACGAGCCACATCGGTCACATATGTAAAGTCTCGAGTCTGAGTGCCGTCACCAACCACGGTGAACGGTCGTCCACTGAGCTTCTGTTTAAGGAAGACTCCAAACACAGCACCGTAGACTCCTGTAGTTCTTGAGCGAGTTCCAAAAACATTAAATAGACGCAAGGAAACCGTTGGAAGCTTATACACATTTTCCCAATGAAGAGCTAGCTCTTCGCCCATATATTTTGTTAAAGCATACGGATATTGGGGACGCATAATATTAGATTCAGGAGTTGGATAAACATCAGGGATGCCATAACTTGACGATGAAGCTGCGTACACAAAGCGTTTTACACCAAATTTCCTTGCGCACTCAAGCACATTGAACGTTCCAGAAACATTCGTATTGTAATACTGATTTGGCATCTCAATAGAGGGCACGATATCAGCTAATCCCGCAAGATGAAAAACCCACTCGATCCCTTCAAACAGGGGCTGAATAGATTCTGCATCGGCGATATCTGCACTAGCAAAGCTTAAGTGTGTATTGTTTTCAATTGATGCTAGATTCTCAAGCCGCCCAGACCTCAAATTATCCAATATCAGAACCTGATGGCCCCTCTTAATAAGCAATTCTGCTAAATGACTTCCAATAAATCCCGCGCCACCTGTTATTAACGTTCTCACAATTTTTTTAATACCTAGATGGGACTTATATGTTTTATGAGAGGCTTACGCATCTGAGAAGTGTAACTGCTCATCTTACAGTCCTTTCCGAATTTCTTTAGATAAGTGTCCATCAACGCGTCTCCCAAGAGGTATTCCAAGTCCACTGATTCCCAAATCGCTTTTTTCCAGCTTTATATGTATTGACATAATCGTGAATGCCTCTCCCGGTTTTCATATCAACCTCAACTTTGCTTGAATAATCTTTTAAAAAACCCTCCATCAGAGGACCATCAGAAGGTGACTCAGCCCGCCATGTCAAAAGGTAGCTTTTCCCATATGCCAATGAATCGAATGATGCCTCAACTTTAAAATATTTACCAATCTGTTGTGGCCTAAATAGAGGAGCGTAAGCATGCAACCAAAATGCTTTAGAGAGATTTATGACTATGTAATCAACCTGACGATCTCTTAAAACTTTAGCCGCAATACCAGGGTTTCCATACCAAACGTCTCCTGTTTTCTCACTATAAACATTCCAAATCGGCAATTCCCAATCAATTCCAGGAATGCTTTCACACGCAAGACAATAATTAAGACTCACCACCCTGCTCTTTTTAGGAATGTGTTGCCGAATATACTCCGCGTAACCACCATGCAGATTTCTATAAATATCAGAGTAGCCAACCTCCCCTTTTATATAAGGCATCAATAACGTTGAGTGCCAATCCATTCGTTGAACAGTGCTTTGAACGGTATTAAGAGGAAGAAGGAATAAAACAGATGCAATCACAACTGCATATACCGATGGAACACGCATATGCTGCTTGATGAGATGTAAGAGAAAGATTAACGATGTTGCGAAAAACAAAGCCTGGAAAAATGGTCGGAAGATTGTCATACGCTCAATTGGTTGAGAGCCTGCAATGATTAGGCTAGCACCAACCCCAATGGCAAATAGCACTCCTGAGACTAAAGCAGCCCTTGCCTGCTCCGTACCGAATGGTTGCAGTATCATTATCAAAGCTACGAAAAGAGCAATTATCAAACCGATTCGAAAATCGATTTCCAATGGGAACACAACCATTTTAGAAAAATAGTTGAGCGAAGCATTGTCAAGAGCAAATACGAAAACCAACGCAATACAAACCATCCCAATCAACAACAACTTCTGACCAATCATGCCTGTTTGATTGTAGCGCTCCATTGAAACAACCTGCACTGCAGCAGCTACTGCACACGCAACGATAATAAAACTATAAGATGCCTCTGATAAGAAAGTAATAAAACCAGTTAGCCCTCCAGCCACATAAGCGTCTTTCAAACCTGCTGTATTTCCTGGGTTGTTGGGCTGAACATCAATCAAATAAGCCATGTCGACCAAACTGAACTGCTGGAGAAAGCGAGACCTGTCTCCATACTCCATAAAAAAGGCAACCGGATATATTTCATACATTCCTGTCATTAGATAATTGTAGAGCATGGTTAACAAAGAAATCGCTATTACAAGACACGAAGAAAATAAGAATATAATTAGCAAGCGATACTGACGAAAACAAAGTGCCGTTGCGCTTAGCGCGCCAACAAGCAAAAGAGCGTAAGCAGAATAAAGTGTCTGAAGAATCGAAATCGTCCCAACTCCAACGCAAAAGACCCAAGCCAGGGGCCGCCGATCTTTTTCTTCCACCTCAAAAAGCATTTGTCCAAAATAAAAAGCTAGAATGATAAAGATAGAAATTGTTACATGCGCCTTTTGGAAATCAGCAAATAATATCTCTTGACTACCGAGAACCATTCCAAAGGCCAATAGACCGATACTTGTTGAACCGCCAAGCCTTTCAACGGTCTTAAAAAGGGCAAGCCCCCCGATACAAAGCAAAGCGAATACAAAGAGTTGTATCGCATGAACATCAGCAAGCAATGTGGTCAAAAAATGAAAAGACGAGCCTTTGAATTCATAGAAGTGCCAGTAAAATTCTTTGACATTGGCAGTGCTATTCTGGTCAACAACACTGTTGAAATAAGGGATATAGTGAGACACGATGTCTCCGTGAACTGACGGTGCTACTAGTCCTTTCCATAATAGAATGTAGGCTGTAAGAAGAAAAAGTCCTAACATTAGGATTGCATTTAAGCGCTTTTCACCGGGGCCAACCCTTAAAAACTTTAAAAGTCGGTTTAGCCCTTGGCCCTGTAACTCGTAAGTCGGCCAATAAGGCAGAAAAGCAATTAATAGCAACATAACTAGCCAGTTATAGAGAATTCCAAATATTCCTAAAAAGAAGACAATGACCGCAACAACCCCTCCGCCAAGAACCACCGTTGCAAGAAACTTATCAGCGCCTGTGAGTGCATTACCACCAATGCGATTTAGAAATAAACTTCCGAGAGAAACGATCGTAAGAAGCAAAAAAGCAACAACAACAAGTCTTGCTAATGTGGCGACATGGAAAGTTGAAGTAGCTACGCCAAATTGATCGCCAAAAACATCGTTTCTATCGAACCAGAATACGGAGACACAAAATAAAGTGGTCAAAATCGCGCGGAAAATAAGATTATTACTTTTCATTATTGACCATGATTCTTAATACTCCGTTTAAAAATAAAAGGCCATCCGCCAGGAATAACGCTAAGCCACAATACTATCAGGTAAACCGACGCTAGCTGTCCACTCGGGACAATCCCAATACCAAATAAACCAAGCATAAACACCAGAACGCCTTCTCTGACACCAAGGCCACCAATCGTTAACGGAAGTGCAGTCGCAACGAAAACCAAAGGTACAGCGATGAGAAGCATAGTTAAAGAAATATCTAAGTCCAAAGCTCGCGCTAAAATAACGTAAACCAAGATCATCAACCCCTGCAAAATAAAAGATAAAAAAAGTGAGCTTAGAAGTAAAAGGGAAGACCCTTTGTAAGCTCGGCACACACGCAGGACCCGGAAAAGTCGGCCTAGGAAAGTATGAGGATCAATTTTTTCTGCTCTCGCTGCGAGCGAATCCGGAAACGGAAAAATAAAAAAGAGTAGCGTACCTGATGCGAAGGCAGCCAAAACGATTGTTACCATCGCCGCAACAGCTTCAGGCACAACGTTTTCCCCAGAGAATATTACGGCAAGAGACGCGAGGATAAGTAAAGCAATAAGACCAATAAGACGATCCATCATTGTCGAAGCAGCAAGCCCTTCCCCTGAATATCCTTGCTTATAAAGATTGTAGACTCGTATAGCATCGCCGCCGACACTTGTGGGTAAGAATTGATTGAAAAACAATCCTAAATAATACGGGCTTAAAGCATTAAAAAATGGGACGTCAACGCCGCTACCCTTCAACAAAATCAACCAACGGAACGCGCCGAGAAGATAACTCAGACACTGGAAGAGAATCGCCACCCCAAATAGAAGAACATCGGTTTTTTCCCAGGCTTGAAGCAAAGCATCCGAACCAAGGGCACTGTATAGCCAAAAAAGAACGGCCAATCCTATCCCTATCCGCAACCAGAGCAGACTAACCCTCTTAAACCTTGCGGACAAGCGAACCATATGATGCCTTGTTGATACGGAAAGTTAGTTTCAAGCAGTGGTGCTCCAATTATGAGTGCCACTATGGTAAGCGTAAATAGATTAAAACGTTAATATTTATATGTGCTCACTGACGATTTTACCTTGGGACCTCTCACCCGCTCTCAAGAAACCCCCGAAAAAGAATGCACTCTATTTCCCAAAGAGACGCCTAACCAGCAGAGATACATTTTAGGAAATGTTGGTAGCTACGGGTGGACTTGAACCACCGACCCCAGCATTATGAATGCTGTGCTCTAACCTGCTGAGCTACGTAGCCACAAAGCACTGAAAC
>MDTA01122304.1_pt1 | contig 12001 bp, 12 predicted proteins | sample 811151 | NCBI WGS metagenome assembly MDTA01 (sample SAMN05326648, study PRJNA326480) | marine metagenome | isolation source: seawater | place: Indian Ocean: South | collected 2010
ATTCGCCCGAAAGCGGTGAGATCGGACTGAATCACTCAGCGGGGATTGACGCAACGAGCTGGCTCGACAACCTGATCAAACAAGGCATCAGCCCCCGCGCGGTGACCAACTATGCCGAACCTGAGGCGCTTCAGAGCTTCAAATCAGGGCAGGCCGCCTTCATGCGCAACTGGCCCTATGCATGGGCAGAGCTACAGAAGAACGACAGCGCTGTCAAAAACAAGGTCGGCATCACCACGATGGTGGCCGAACCCGGACATGAGCCCGCGGCAACCCTTGGCAGCTGGGGACTGAGCCTGCTCAACGGATCCTCTCACCCTGAATCAACCGTGGAGGCATTCAAGTACCTGACCAGTGAAGCCTCGCAGCGCTATCTCTACACGACCTACGGATACACCCCCACTCAGAGTGCTCTGTTCAGCGACCAACGCCTCCTGGATGATCACCCCTCACTGGCTGCCATTGGTGAGGCCTTGTCTCACGCAAGATCAAGGCCCGAGACGCCTCTCTACGCGCAGGTGAGTGATGTTCTCCAGCGAAAACTCAGCGGCACACTGACCGGACTCACAAGCCCAACAGCGTCCATGAACCAGGCTGAGGACGCCACCGGGCAGGTGCTGATTGCAGCGGGAGCGAATCCCTGATGGCTCTCCTCGTGCTGCTGCTTCCCTCACTGCTGTTTCTGGCAGCGGTGTTCGCACTTCCTCTGGTTCGCTACCTGTGGCTGAGTTTTCATGCTGATTCGGTGATGACCGGTCTGACGGCCATCCCCAATCAGGGAGCGAACTGGCAGCGGTTTGTTCACGACGCCCGCTACTGGCAGGATCTCGTTCAGACCCTGCGCTTCGCCGCGGTTTCAGTGAGCCTGGAAATCATTCTGGGCCTGGTCATCGCGCTGATCCTGAATCAGCCGTTACGCCAGCGTGCTCTGGTCAGGTCTGCATCACTGATTCCATGGGCTCTGCCCACAACCGTGATGGCCCTGGGGTGGCGGTGGATTTTCAATACGCCCTACGGCCCGATCGATCGGTTGGTGCACGCCGTCGTTGGTCAACCGCTCAACGCGCTTGGGGAACCGCAGCTGGCATGGATCACCACGGTGTATGCGGACGTCTGGAAAACAACACCCTTCGTGGCACTGATTCTTCTTGCCGGACTCCAGACCATCCCCTCAGATCTCTACGAGGCTGCAAGGCTCGAAGGTGCCAAATCCCTGGCCTGCTTCAGACGAATCACGCTGCCCTTGCTGCTTCCCTATCTGGGCCTTGCCCTGATGTTCCGGCTCGCACAGGCCTTCGGTGTCTTTGACCTGATTCAGGTCATGACAGGGGGTGGGCCCGCCAGCAGTACAGAGAGCATTGCTCTTTATGCCTACTGGAATGCCCTGCGTTTCCTTGATTTCGGCTACAGCGCCACGATCATGATCGCCAGCTTTGTGATTCTGAGTTCGCTGATCGCCATTGCATGGCTGGTCATTTCCTCAGCGCGGAGACATTCAGCAGGAGCATTGACACAATGAAAGTCAGTCGGTTTGTGATCATCACGCTGCTCATCTGGTCCCTGGGACCGCTCACCTGGCAGCTGTACACCTCCTTCTGCACTGATCAGGCACTTGTCATGCCCTTCGCTGAGCATGATCAGCGCTGGACGCTTGCTCACTATCAAAGTGTGCTCAGCAGCAACCCACCATTTCTTCGCTACCTGTTCAACAGTTTCTTTGCAGGAGTGATCTCAACGCTTCTGACTCTGTTGCTGGCGATTCCAGCAAGTTACAGCCTCAGCAAACTCGGTCAACGGAATGCGACCATCGTCAAATGTTTACTGATCGGCTGTGCACTTTTCCCCTACGTTCTTTTGTTTCTTGCACTGCTTGAAATCGCACGTTTTTTTCAACTTGGCAACAGCCTCATTGCATTGGCGATCCCCTATGCCGCTCTGTCGCAACCGCTTGCTGTGCTGCTGCTGACCAATGCGTTTTCTGATCTACCCACAGAGCTTGAAGACGCCGCGAGGGTTGAAGGGTTGAATCTGCTGCAACGCTTTCGCTGGATTTTATTGCCCCTTCTTGCACCGGCGGTGGCAAGCACTTCGATCCTCGTATTTTTGTTTTCATGGAATGAATATCCCATTGCACTGACATGGATCAGTGATGCCAATAAACTGACCCTACCTGTTGCAATGGCCAGAATCGCAGGATCGTCAATTCACTCCGTTCCCTATGGTCCTTATGCTGCAGCCACTGTTCTGGGCTCCATTCCCTTGATCATTCTGGTGATGTTATTTCAGAAACCAATTGTTTCAGGGCTTACCAGCGGAGCGGTGAAAGGATGACGCTGGAACTGAACAATGTAGGGCGGCGCATTAACAACCAATGGATCCTCAAATCCGTCACATTAACCATTGAGGCAAATGAATGTCTTGCCCTGGTGGGTCCGAGTGGTTGTGGAAAAAGCACCACCCTGAGGCTGATTGCAGGTCTCGACCCCCTCAGCGCCGGTTCCATCCATGTCAATGGCCGGGATGTGACGCTGCTGCCCCCCTCTGAACGCAGCGTCGGCATGGTGTTTCAGAGCTACGCGCTGCTACCGCACCTGACAGTGTTTGAAAACCTGGAACTCGGGCTTCGCATTCGCGGCGTTCCTGCAAAACAACGGGCGATCAACATCAACCATGTGCTGGAACTGGTTCAGCTGTCGAATCGATCCTCGAACCGTCCATCTCAGCTTTCAGGCGGACAGCGGCAACGCGTTGCCCTTGCCAGAGCCCTGCTCAGAGATCCGGATGTCTATCTGCTCGACGAACCAATGAGCAATCTTGATGCACAGCTGAGGGAAGACATCCGTCCGGAACTGAAACGCCTGGTCATGGAACAGAAAAAACCCACCATCTATGTCACCCATGACCAACATGAGGCCATGGCCATGGCACAACGCATTGCAGTGCTCAACAAAGGCACAATCGAGCAGGTTGATACCCCGTTCAATCTTTATCACAATCCCTGCAGTTTGTTCGTTGCACAATTCATAGGACGACCCCAGATCAATTGTCTGAACAGCCAATCCGGTCAGATTTGCACCGTGCGCCCTGAATCGCTTCATTTCAGTGATTCAGGTCTCTCGTGCAAACTTCAATCGAGGGAATGGCTTGGCAATTCACAGTTGCTGTTTCTTGAAACTGACCATGGCACTTTGAGAATGGCAGCTCCCCCTGATCTGGCCCTGCCCGAGAGCCCCAAGGTGACCTGGAAGCCTCAGGATGAACTGTTCTTCAATGCCGAGACGGGATCACGCGTTCGCTGACCCCCACACTGGGATGAACACGGGATGATCCTGAGCGTCAAACGAGGTTGCTCAGTTCACGGATCAGCATCTCGCGGTGAATGCCTGCATTCAACCTGAGACGCTCGAGCTGCTGATGATCACAGGGCCCATGAAGGGCGTGCGTCCATTGATCCATCAAGCCATTGATGTTCAGCGATTCATTGAGATCACACCAAGGCAAGGCAGCCAGTTCTGCAGCAGCTTTGACCTTCGGGTCATAACTCAGCGCTGTCGTCGGACAACCTCCGGTTGCAGCGAGAATCAAGGCATGCAGTCGCATTGCAATCACCAGTGAAGCGTCTCTGAAGACAGACTGAACCTGAGCAAGCGACTCTGCGGTCACTTGCTCTGAGCGCGCATTCAAGCGATCAGGAATCAGATGTTGTTGATTGAGATCGTCCAGCAGCGTTGCATCCTGCTCAGCATGAAACGCCAACCAGATCACCTGCAGCCGTTCACGTGCACTGAAACGATCAACAGATTCCAGCAACACACGCCATCCCTGCTGATCAAGGAGCGGTGTGGGTCTCAGGCACAGGATTAACCGGCTTCCTCCATTCCAGGCAGGCGCAGGATGACACCAAACCGGATCAGGCCCCATCACCATTGCTGTGTTCAGTTTCCATCGTTGTGCCTGATGCATCGATGCGGGGTCCCTCCAGGAGACCGCCTTGATGCCGCTGAGTGTGTAACGAACGAGCAATCGACTGAGCCGGCGCTTCAAAGGGCCAAGTCCCTGTCCCCACAACAGAATTGGCCTGCGTTTGAAACGCGCTGACCAAAGCAGAATGAGATAGTAAAAAAGACTTTTGAAACTGGTGCCGTCCTGAAGAAGGCTGCCTCCTCCCAGAACCACAACATCAACATGGTCGAGAGATCGTACCGTTTCCGATAAAGACCTTCGGTTGACCGTGCGCGCGTTAGGAACAAGGCTGCGAACTGAATCTTGATCTCTGGCTGTTATCAGAAGATCCCAATCAGTTGAAATCTGTGACACAAGCACCTGTAGAAGTGCGTCGTCGCCGAGATTGTGTTCCCCGTAATAGCCACAGAGAAGAACGCTCGGCTTCCGCCCGACGCGACGCCTGTTCACCATCGTCAACAGTTGGTGGTTCCATTATCCAAGTCTTCAAGCGTTACGGTGACTGAATCCATTCAACTGACATGCACGCACTATCGCTGGGGACCTGGTGGATCCATCTGGCCTCCGTGGGTGAATGGCTGATGGCCATCGTGTTGATTCAGCAATACAAACCGGGGGTTCAGGGGAACTCATCACGACGGATTGCCTGGGCCATGCTGCCTGCTCTGGTCAGTGCGATGGCTGCCTGCACCTGGCACCTCTATGACAATGCAGAGGAGTTGCGTTGGCTGGTCACCCTCCAGGCGTCCTGCACATTGCTCGGCAACGGCCTGCTGGCCTGGGCCGCCTGGTCGAGCCAGGGTCCGTCAGCGGCTGAGGAACAGCTCTGATGCCCGATTTCGATCCATCGCCGCTGTTTGCCCTGTCCCTGTTCCCCTATCTGATCTTTCTCCACTATCTGGGCAAACGTGAGCTCTTGCCCGCACTCAGCCGCCGTGGTTTTCAGCTCACCCTGGTGTTTGTCGCAGTGACCATTGCGGCGGCCGTGATCGCCGAGCGGACATACGGAGCCGAACTGGTGGCCATCGATCCCCTGCATGGAGGTGCCGAGGCATTTCTCACCCTCAGCAATGCAGTGATTGTTGCCGGACTGGTCGGGTATCAAAAATCACCGCGATGAACAACTTTTACAAGAGGTGGGCCTGCGTGCGGGAACGTTGGAAGATAAATCGTTGCCTCTGTTCATCATGCTCGCACCTCTTCTGGCCATTGCTCCCGCCACGGTTTCCTGGTCTCCGAAAGTGGGTCTGGTGATGATTGTCTGCAACGTGCTTGCCATCGGAATCGGCAAGGCAACGATCAAATACCCGAACGAGGGTGCCCAGCTGCCCAATCCCGCATTTTTCGGTGGCATGAGCCATGCCTCGCTTCTGGCCACCACGAGCCTCGGTCATGTCATCGGCATGGGCGCGATTCTCGGTCTTGCCACGCGCGGTGTTCTCTGAATCTGTCTTCGCTCAGATCTGTCTGCACTCAGATCTGTCACCACGCAGATTTGTCATCACTCAGACAACGCGATCAGAACGGGTGGCATTGCCACCCTTTTTTTGTCGTCAGTTTCTGACGGACGTCACCTCGACTCCGGAACCGGACTGCAGGTTGTCCTGAATGGTGGAGGTGATGAAGTTGAACCGCTGTCGGATCCTTTGGGCCATCTGGGAAGGCAGCAGTCCGAGTGTTTCGAAGCTCTGAACCGGGGTCGCGTGATCGACGAGCACATCCGGGATTCCCAGACGCAGCACGGGGATGAGCAGCTCTGCATCCTGCAGGGATTCAATCACCGCGGCACCGAATCCACCCTCGCGGGTTCCCTCTTCCATCGTGACAACCGATCCGATCCGCTGTGCAAGGGGATGGATCAATGAGGTGTCGAGGGGGCGCAGGAATCGAGCATTCACAACCGTTGCTTCAATGCCCTGTTCGGACAGCAGCTCAGCCGTCGCAACGGCTTTGGCATTCATGGCTCCATAAGCAACGATCAGCAAGTCGTCACCTGAGCGCAGCACTTCACCGCAGCCGATGGGAAGAGGCTCCCATCCCTCCTCCATCAGAGGAACGCCTTCGCCGGGTCCCCTTGGAATTCTGATGGCACAGGGTCCGTCGTGCTTGAGGGAACTGACGAGCATTCTCTGAAGCTCCGCCTCGTCCTTGGGTGCCATCACCGTGAAATTGGGGATGGAGCGCATGTAACTGAGGTCGTACTGGCCCTGGTGGGTCGGTCCATCAGCTCCGACGATGCCGGCTCGATCGAGAACGAATGTGACCGGAAGGTTCTGGATGCCGACGTCGTGAATCAGCTGGTCATAGGCCCGCTGCAGAAAAGTGCTGTAGATCGCCACCACGGGTCTCAGGCCATCGCAGGCCATTCCCGCAGCGAGCGTGACGGCGTGCTGCTCGGCGATCCCCACATCAACGTATTGCTCAGGCAAGGCCTTCTGGAGGAGATCAAGCCCCGTTCCCGTGGCCATGGCCGCCGTGATGCCCACAACCCTGGGGTTCTGTTCGCAGATCTTGACGAGAGTCTGACCGAAAACCTTGCTGTAACTGGGGGGCTTCGGGGTTTTGCTCGGCCGCGCCTTTCCGGTGCTCAGATCGAATGCCGACTGCGCGTGGTAGCCGACCTGATCCGCTTCCGCATAGGGATAGCCCTTGCCTTTGGTCGTGAGAACGTGCACCAGCACAGGTCCCCCGACACGATGGGCTGCCTGGAAGGTGCGGGTCATTTCGGCGATGTCATGGCCATCAACCGGACCCATGTAGGTGAAGCCGAGCTCCTCAAAGACCGCACCCACCTTCGGTACAGCCAGACGACGCATGCTGCCCTTGAGACGGTTCAGTTCGGCGGGGAGGTCGCCTCCCATGAACGGGAGATACCGCATGCTCTCCTCCACACTTCCGGAAAGGAACTGCATCGGCGGACTGAGCCGCATGCGGTTGAGATGGCTCGAGAGTGCCCCGACGGGTGGTGAAATCGACATGTCGTTGTCGTTCAGCACCACCAGCAGCGGGGTGTTGGGCATGTGACCCGCATGGTTGATCGCTTCGAGGGCCATGCCGCCGGTGAGCGCACCGTCGCCGATCACTGCAACGCATTTGTAGTCGTGACCCTGGCGATCTCGGGCCATGGCCATCCCCAGCGCTGAAGAGATGGATGTGCTGGCGTGACCGGCACCAAAGTGATCGAATGAACTCTCCGAGCGCTTGAGGTAGCCGGCGACACCGCCTTTTTGCCTGAGGGAATCGAATGAGCCGTAGCGACCTGTGATCAGCTTGTGGGGATAGGCCTGATGGCCCACATCCCAGACCACCCGATCCCGGTCGAGATCCAGGGTCTGATACAGGGCCAGGGTGAGTTCCACCACCCCGAGACCCGGCCCCAGATGTCCGCCACTGTTGGAGACGACCTCGAGGTGGCGCTGCCGGATCTGACCGGCCACATCCTCCAGCTCAGCCACGGACAGACCATGCAGCTGATTGGGATGCGATAGATCGCTCAGGTGCATGAGCCTCGCGGCGGTTCTTGGCAATCTACGAGCCTTGCATGCCGCCCGCGAAAGCCTTCGGTTGTCAAACTGATCCGATGGACGATTACCTGCCGAAAATTCTGCGCGCCAGGGTTTACGACGTGGCCCGCGAAAGCCCGCTGGAGTTGGCAGCCAACCTGAGTCGTCGGCTCGAGAATCATGTCTGGCTGAAACGCGAAGACCTCCAACCGGTCTTCTCCTTCAAGCTGCGTGGTGCCTACAACCGGATGGTTCAGCTGTCCGATGACGAGCGCAGTCGCGGGGTCATCGCCTCAAGTGCCGGCAACCATGCCCAGGGTGTGGCGCTCAGTGCCACGCAGCTGAGATGCAGGGCCGTGATTGTCATGCCGATGACCACACCCAGTGTGAAAGTCGAAGCCGTGCGACAGCTCGGCGGCGAAGTCGTCCTTCACGGGGAGACCTATGACGAGGCCTACGCGGAGGCCCGCAGACGCAGTGATCAGGACGGACTCTGTTTCATCCATCCCTTTGATGACCCGGAGGTGATCGCGGGTCAGGGGACCGTCGGTATGGAGATCCTTCGTCAGTGCCACCAACCCCCTGATGCCATCTATGTGGCGATCGGTGGTGGTGGATTGATCGGGGGGATCGCGGCCTATGTGAAGAGCCTGTGGCCCGACGTGGAGGTCATCGGCGTCGAACCCCATGACGCCGCTGCGATGACCCTGTCACTGGAGGCCGGCGAACGAATCCGCCTTCCCCAGGTGGGATTGTTCGCAGATGGTGTTGCGGTGCGTGAGGTTGGCGAGCACACCTTTCAGCTTGCACAGCGCTACGTGGATTCCATCGTGACCGTGAGCACCGATGAGATCTGTGCGGCGATCAAGGACGTCTTCGAGGACACCCGCTCCATTCTCGAGCCTGCGGGAGCTCTTGCGGTGGCCGGGCTCAAGACCGACGTCTCAAGGCGCAAGCGCAGGGATCAGCAGCTGGTGGCAGTCGCCTGCGGCGCCAACATGAACTTCAACCGTCTGCGCTTCGTGGCTGAGCGGGCGGAGCTCGGTGAGGAACGCGAGGCCATGCTCGCCGTGGAGATTCCCGAGCGGCCGGGCAGCTTGCGCAAGCTCTGTGAACTGCTTCAGAGACGCAGTCTCACCGAATTCAGTTACCGCATGGGTGCCGGAGATCAGGCTCACATCTTCATGGGAGTGCAGGTCAGCGATCATCAGGACCGTTGCGATCTGATCGCATCACTGCGGGGCAATGGCTACTCATGCCTGGACCTCAGCGATGACGAACTGGCCAAGGTTCACCTTCGTCACATGGTGGGGGGACGTCTTCCCCAGCAGACGGGGACAGACGATCAGCCGTGTCAGGAGCTGCTTTACCGCTTTGAGTTTCCTGAGCGGCCCGGCGCTCTGATGCGCTTCGTCACGGCACTCCATTCCGACTGGAGCATCAGCATCTTCCATTACCGGAACCACGGCGCTGACGTCGGGCGAATCGTCGTGGGTGTGCTGGTGAGCCCGGATGATCTCGAGTCGTGGCAGACCGTGCTCCGGGATCTGGGCTATCCGAGCTGGGAGGAAACCTCCAATCCCGCCTACAGGATCTTTCTTGGAACCTGATGGCGATTGCTGAGATGGGCGTTACCTTGGCGTGTCGGATCAGGGGATGCTGACGTGAGCCAGGGGAGGAGCGGGGACCAGGAGCACTCCATGCCGGACGAAGTCGCTCACGTTTCACTGCCTGCGCGGCTGGAGGCAATCCTCTATCTCAAGGGACGACCGATGACGCTGAAGGAGCTCTCAGCCCTGGTTGGTGTCAGCGAATCGGACACGGAACAGGGACTGCTCATCCTGATCGCGGGTTATGCCCAGCGCGACACGGCGCTCGAGATTCATCACGGCAATGGTCGGTACAGCCTCCAGTTGCGAGCAGGGCTGGGCGAGCTGGTGCGTGACCTCCTCCCCGTGAACCTCTCCACCGCAACGCTTCGGACCCTGGCCACCATTGCACTGAAGAAAAGAATCCTGCAGTCCGATCTTGTCGATCTGCGCGGTTCAGGTGCCTATGACCACATCAAGGAACTGGTCAGTCAGAACTTCATTGAACGCAAGCGTCAGAACGATGGACGGTCCTACTGGATCACTCTCTCGGAGAAATTCCACAGGACTTTTTCCGTGCTTCCTGATCTGGGCGGTGGCTCCGAACCGCCCCAGGCTGCATAGAGTTCAGACAATTCAGCGGTTCCCATGGCCATCGAGCTTGTGTCCACCGTCCTTCAGGTACTCGCCCAGACGCTCCAGATCTATTCACTGGTGCTGATTGTGCGCGTTCTGCTGAGCTGGTTTCCCAATCTCGACTGGGGAAATCCCATCCTCAGCACGGTCAGTTCGATCACCGATCCCTACCTCAATGCCTTCCGGGGCCTGATTCCACCCCTCGGTGGGCTGGATCTTTCCGCGATTCTGGCGTTCATCGCCCTCAGTCTCATGCAGCAGCTGCTGGTGTCCGCCAGCTATGCCTTCGCCGGCGGCCTGGGCGTCTACGGCTGAGTCATCAGCACAACCCCATCAACACAACCCATCAACGGTGGTCACCATCCCCCTGAAGTGTTCCTCGCTCGGAACGGCTCTTCAGTTTGCGCAGGTTGGCTTCCGCCACATCCTCAAGGCTGAGCCCCAGCTCCGTTGCCAGTTGAGCCACATACCAGAGCACGTCCCCGAGTTCGAGCGCGACATCATCGGTGAACTGCTCATCCACGACGCCGCCGCGATCGCGAATCAGCTTTTTCACCTTGTCGGAAACCTCCCCGGCCTCACCGGTGAGACCCAGGGTCGGGTAGATCAGATTCCTGCCGGCATCGGGGTAGCGAGCCGTGCTGCGTGATTCGAGCTGGTAGTCGTTGAAGCGCACGGAAGGTCATCGGTGAGTTGAGGGCATGACGGTAGATTCCGCAGGTTTCCGGCGCCAAGGATGGCCGAGCTCGATCTGACCCGAAGAACAAAGATCGTTGCAACGATCGGCCCCGCAACAGAAAGCCCCGAACGCATACGGGAGCTGGTCCAGGCAGGTGCCACAACCTTCCGTCTGAACTTCTCCCACGGAGATCACAGCGAACACGCCACACGGATCGCCACCATTCGACAGGTGGCCCACGAACTCGGGGTTCACATCGGCGTGCTTCAGGATCTTCAGGGACCAAAGATCCGTCTGGGGCGATTCGAGGAGGGGCCGATCACCCTGAGCAACGGTGATCACTTCTCCCTCACCTCCAAGCAGGTGCGCTGCAACCAGACCGTTGCAACAGTCACCTACGACAAGCTCGCGGAGGAGGTCACTGCAGGAAGTCGCATTCTCCTGGACGACGGCCGGGTTGAGATGAGGGTTGACCGCGTCGACGAAGTTGATCAGACCCTGCACTGCGTGGTCACAGTCGGTGGTGTGCTCTCCAACAACAAGGGGGTGAATTTCCCCGATGTTCAGTTGTCGGTCAGGGCGCTCACCCAGAAGGACCGTCAGGACCTGGCATTCGGTCTTCAACAGGGTGTCGACTGGGTTGCACTGAGCTTTGTGCGCAACCCCTCCGACATGCAGGAGATCAGGGAGCTGATCCGCAAGCACGGCTTCTCAACACCTGTGGTGGCCAAGATCGAGAAGTTCGAGGCCATTGATCAGATCGATGCCATTCTTCCCCTCTGCGACGGGGTGATGGTGGCCCGTGGTGATCTCGGAGTTGAGATGCCTGCGGAGGAGGTTCCTCTCCTCCAGAAAGACCTGATTCACAAGGCCAACAGCCTCGGAATTCCGATCATCACCGCAACCCAGATGCTGGACTCGATGGCGTCCAGCCCTCGACCGACGCGCGCTGAGGTGAGCGATGTCGCCAACGCCATTCTTGACGGCACCGATGCCGTCATGCTCTCCAATGAAACGGCGGTCGGCGATTTTCCTGTCGAGGCTGTTGAGACGATGGCCACCATCGCAAGGCGGATCGAACGGGACTATCCACAGCGTCCGATCGACACGCACCTGCCGAGCACCATCCCCAACGCCATCAGCGGTGCCGTGAGCAGCATCGCCCGCCAGCTCAATGCGGCAGCCATCCTCCCCCTCACCAAGAGCGGAGCCACCGCGCACAACGTCAGCAAATTCCGTCCCTCAACCCCGATTCTGGCCGTCACGTCAGAGGTGTCAGTGGCCAGAAAGCTCCAGCTGGTCTGGGGTGTGACACCCCTGCTGATCGAAACCCAGAAGAGCACAACGGCAACCTTCACCCTTGCCATGGGAGTCGCTCAGGAGATGGGTGTTCTCAAGGATGGTGATCTGTGTGTGCAGACCGCCGGAACCCTGGCAGGAGTGAGCGGCTCCACCGACCTGATCAAGGTTGGCATCGTCAGCGGTGTTCTCGGCCGAGGCACCGGCTTCGGCACAGGGTCGATCAGTGGCAAGGTGAGAATTGCAACCAATGCGAGTGACTGCGCCAAGCTTGAGCCGGGTGAGGTACTCGTGGCCACTGACACGAATGCCGACTATCTCGATGCCATCAG
>MDTA01008399.1_pt1 | contig 11998 bp, 12 predicted proteins | sample 811151 | NCBI WGS metagenome assembly MDTA01 (sample SAMN05326648, study PRJNA326480) | marine metagenome | isolation source: seawater | place: Indian Ocean: South | collected 2010
CACATTTTTATAAAATTGTGGATCTCTATCTAATATAGGTTTTTTTCTATTAATGTTGTTTTGGATTGTTTTTTTTGGATCTAAGCTATATAGGTTCGAATTATGATTAACTAATTTATTCATTGTTGTTATATAAAAAACATTTATTAGAATACACTCAAATAATATGCAAGAACTAAATATCTTAAATGAAGGCTATAATTATGGAAAATTGGCCTCAATATCAAAAAATTCAAAAATCAAAATAAATAATAAGTTTTTTATTGATCTATCTTTTTCTGCAGGAAGCATTCTTTTAGGACATAATAACAAAATTTTTAAAAAAATTATCAACGAGTTATTAAAAAAAAATATTTCCAATTATGCTTTCCCAAATATTTATGCAAATAAATTTAGCAAAACATTAAAAAAAATTTTTCCATTTTATAAAAAATTTATATTTTGTAATTCTGGATCAGAGGCTATTATGAAAGGAATAAGAATTTGTAGGGCTATTAGTAAAAAAAAAATAATAATTAACACATCTGGCAGTTGGCATGGATCTGTAAATGAAACTCTTTATACATCAGCCGCAAACTATAAACCAATAAAGCTATCAGATGGACTACCAGCCAATACAAAGAATGATTTAAAATTTATCCCTTATGGAGATAAAAATAAAACAAAAAAAATCTTAGATAAATATAAATCTAAAATTTGCTGCATATTAATTGAGCCAATACAAGGAGCTTTGCCTACTGATAAAAATTTAGAATATATAAAATTTTTATCAAATTATGCAAATAAAAATAAAATAATAATTTTTTTTGATGAAATAATTACAGGATTAAGAGATAGTAAAAACTCATTTCAATCAAGATATAATTTTAAACCTACACTTTCAGTTTTTGGAAAATCATTTGCAGGAGGACTTCCAATTGGAATTATCGCCCTGAGCTCAACTATTTATAACAAAATTAATTTAAAAAAGTTAAATATTTTCTTTGGAGGAACCTTCTCAGGAAATTCAATTACTACATATGTTGCAAATTCAATAACTAATTATCTTATTAAAAATAAAAAAATAAGAATAGAAATAGAAAAAAAAACAAATCAATTCAAATCAGAATTAAATGAATTTATAAGTGAAAATAAATTAGATGCCAGAGTTTATAGCTATTCATCCATGGCGAGGATTGTTTTTTCAAAAAAAAATATTCTTAATCGATCGCAAAGAGATTTTTTTGAAAAAAATAATAAAGCAACTATTATGAGGTTTTCTAAATTTATGTGGAAAAATGGTATTTATTTTCCAAGGAATGGAATAATATTTTTTTCATATTCTCATACCAAAAAAGAGATAAATTTTGTTAAAAAAATAGTAAAAAAAGGACTCTTATTATTAAAATGAAAAAAAAAGTTACAGCTGTAATTATTGCAAGAAAAAATAGTTCTAGAATACCTAGAAAAATGTATAAAAAAATAAATGGAAAATCTTTAATAGAAACAAAAATTCTTCATTTATTAAAAACAAATGTAAATGAAATTGCAGTAGGAAGTGATGATGAAAAATTGGAAAAATTATGTAGAAAATTTAATTCTAAAAAAATTAAGTTTTATAAACGACCTAGTTATTATTGTGATGAGAGAGTTGCCAGTGCAAATGAAACAATAAAAAATATGCTTTCTTATATTGACACAGATATAGTATTGTGGACATACCCAACAAACCCATTGACTACCCATAAGCACTACAATGAAGCTTTAAAAATATATTTTAAAAATATTAAAAAGGGTTTTGATGGACTTTTTTCAGTAAACAAAACATTAAATTATTTTTGGGGAATAAATAAGAAGCCCATAAACCATAATCCTAATGAAAAAAGGCATACAAGATTATCAGAGGGTATAATTAAACCACTTTATGTTGATAATGGCGCAATATTTATAAGAGACCACAAATCAATGCTCAAAGATGGAAATCATTGGTCTAAAAAAGGTTACATGTACATCATGGATGAAAAAAGTGGGTGGGATATAAACTTTCAATGGGATCTAGATGCTTGTAAATTAAAATCTTTTAAAAAAAAAATGTTTTAAATTTTGATTGGATTTACAAAAAATAAATTAAGTATAAATTTATGAAAAATAATATTAAATATTGGAATAATTACTATCAGAAATTTCATAATAAAAATACAGAATCAAACTTTGCAAAATTTATAAAAAAAAAATTAATTAAAAAAAAAGATACGATACTAGATGTTGCAACAGGAGATGGCAGAGATGCATTTTTTTTTTCAAAATTTGCTAAAACTATTTATGGTATAGACCAGTCAAAATCCGTAATTAAATTAAACAATATTAAGTTAAAAAAAAAAAATATTAAAAATATTAAATTTATAAATATTTCATCTAAAAAAATTAAAAAATTAAATAAAAAAAAAATTTCAATAATCTATGCTAGATTTTTTATACACGCAATTACAGAAAATATAGAGGAAAAATTCTTTAATGATATTATGAAACATTTTGATAAAAAAGTTATTATTGCTTTAGAGTTTAGAACGATAAAGGATAAATTAATAAAAAAAGGAAAATATATTGGAAAAAACGAAAGATTAACATCGCATTATAGGCGATTTATAAACCTAAAAATTTTTGAAAATAAAATAAAAAATAGAAAATATAAAATTCTTTATAAAAAATATGGAATAAATTTATCCAAAACTAAATATGAAAACCCACATTTGGCAAGATTAATTATTACTCAAAATGTATAATCTTAAAAAAATATTTACAAATTTAAGGATTAAAAATATTTATCTTTTATGAAAATTTTAGTTACAGGATCAGCTGGGTTTATAGGTTACAGCATAGCTACCCAATTGCTTAAAAAAAAATACAAAGTTTATGGAGTCGATAACTTTGACAATTATTATAGTGTAAATCTTAAAAAACAAAGAATTAAAGAATTAAAAAAAAATAAAAATTTTATTTTTAAAAAAATTGATATAACTAAAAAAAAAAATTTGAAAGCATACTTATCAAAATTCAAATTTGATTTTGTATTTCACTTTGCCGCTCAACCTGGAGTTAGATATTCACTTAGAAACCCAAAAAAATATTATTTGACTAATGTTTTAGGATATCAAAATTTAATTGACTCATTAAATATAAAAAATATTAAAAAAATAATTTATGCATCTTCAAGCTCAGTTTACGGTGATCAAAAAATATTTCCCACTAAAGAAACATCAAATTTAAAAGCAAAAAATCCATATGGTTTAAGTAAAATATTAAAAGAGAATTTGTCTGAAATATACAGCAATATTTACAATTCATACTTTGTCGGATTAAGATTGTTTACAGTTTATGGAGAATGGGGAAGGCCAGATATGTTTATTTTTAAATTATTAAATTGTATAAAAAAAAATAAAAAATTTTATTTAAACAATGATGGAAATCATAAAAGAGATTTTACATATATAAAAGATGTTGTTGAAATATGTTTAAAACTTATTAATCACAAACAAAAAAAAAAGCATGAAATATTTAATATATGCAGTAGCAGATCAATAAATATTAATAATTTAAAAAAAATATTTATTAAAAACTATCCGTTGGCTAAAATAATTAATATCCCTGCTAACAAAGCCGACGTTAAAGATACTTTTGGTTCAAATAAGAAGATTACTAAAGAATTAAATCATAAAAATTTTATGAAGCTCGAGGTTGGGATAAAAAATTCAATATCTTGGTTTGAGAAAAATAAAATAGAAAAATTACTAAGTTAAATTATTTTTTTTTTAAAAAATTTTAGTATTGCATTTATAAAAATTAACACCACAATAATTAAGTTTTGTTTATTGTGGATTCTAATTTTAGTCTCTTCAATTAGATGACCCAAGAAAGATAATTTACTAGAAAAGCCTCCTTTTGTTACTTCTCCAATAATATTTTCTTTATTAGTAGAAGCACCTTTGATATTATTGGTTATTATTAATCTATAATACAAATCATAGTCAGCAGAATACTTAAACTTTGTATTAAAATATCCATATTTATCAAAAATTTTTTTTTTAAGAAAAAATCCTGTAGAATGGGCTGTTGCAAAATCAAAGTTATATTTAAGTTTTTTAGTATTAACTCCATGTTTTAAAATAGTTGATGTTGTATAGTGTCTTTTAACTGTTCCAAAAACATAATCAAATTTTTTATCTTTGAGAAAAATTTTTCTAACATTGTATAAAGAATTTTTTTTCAGATAATCTCCACTATTAACAAAAACAATTATCTGACCTTTTGATAATTTAATGCCCTTATTCATTGCATAGTAAATACCACCATCTTTTTCTGATTTTAAATGAGTTATGGATTTTTTGTATTTTTTTAAAATATTTAAAGTTTTATCTTTTGATTTTCCGTCTATCAAAATGTATTCGTAATTTTTATAACTTTGACTAAGAACACTTTTTAAAGTCTTTTCAATATTTTGCTCATCATCTTTTACTACTGTAATTACAGAAAAAAATGGCAATTTTTTTTTTTTTATTAAAATATTTTTTTTTGATCATATATATTTTAAATATCCCAAATATATATATATATAAATATGCAAATTAAAAATATATTCATATAAACATATGCCATTAAAATTTGGAATTACAGGACATACCGGAAGTTTAGGAAGGACAATTATTAAATCGACCAAAAATATAAAATATATTTACTTTAAGGATGATATAAGAAATAAAAAGAAAGTGATAAGATGGATTAATAATAACAACTTTCAAGCATTGATACATTTAGCTGCAATAGTACCAATTAAAATTGTAAATAAAAATAAAAAGAAAGCCTACCAGGTAAATTATGAAGGAACAAAAAATATTATAGATGCAATTAAAAATACCAATATAAAATGGATTTTTTTTGCATCAACATCTCACGTTTATAAATCAAACAAAAAAAAAATTAATGAAAAGTCAATAATTCAACCTATTTCATATTATGGCAAAACAAAATATTTGGCAGAAAAGTACATAATAAAAAAATTAAAAAATAGTAATATCAATTATTGTATAGGAAGGATATTTAGTACAACAAATAAAACTCAAAAAGAAAATTATCTGGTCCCAGACTTAAAAAAAAAAATAAAGAGAATAAAAAAAAAAATAATTTTAGAAAATCTTAATCATTATAGAGATTTTATTTCAATGGAGGAAATATCAAAAATAATACATTATTTATATAAAAAAAATTTTAGAGGTATAATAAATATTGGATCAGGAAAATCTATAAATCTCAAAAGTATAGCTATGGTGATATGTAAAAAATATAATAAAGAATTCGAATTTATTGATAATAAAAATACTACTTATCTCGTTGCAGATAACAGAAAGTTAAAATCAATCTATAAAACTAAATTAACAAGAAAAATTAAAGATTTGATATTTTAATTATGATAAAAATTCTATTTGATCATTCAATTTTCCTACATCAAAAACTTGGTGGAATTTCAAGATATATTGTTAAATTAAACTCTTTATTGAATAAAAAAAATCATTTTTCAAAAATATACTGTCCAATTACAATTAATAATTTTTTAGTTACGAGTAGATCAAATAAATTCTACTTTATCCACTTAAAAAAAATACCTCTCTTTTGTACAAAAATATTCTATATAACAAATAATTTTTTAACTTTGGTTTATTATTTTTTTATAAAACCAAAACTCATTCATATTAGTTATTACAATAATTTTTACAATTATTTTAAAATTCCATATGTCATGACCGTTTATGATCTAACTCATGAAATTACAGATAGAAATACACAAAAATTTGATAAAAAAAAATTATTATTAAATTCAAAAAAAATATTTTGTATATCGAAAAATACAAAAAAAGATTTAATAAACATTTATAAAGTAAAAACAAACAAAATTAAAGTTATTCACCTTGGAGTAGATCAAAAAATTTTTTTTAAAAAAGAAAAAAAAAAATATATTTTATTTGTAGGTTCAAGATCAAAATATAAAAATTTCGATAATCTTTTAATTGCTTTTAGCAAATCACAATACCTAAATAAAAATTATAAACTTCTAGCTTTTGGAGGAACAAAATTTACTAGTAATGAAATTGAATTAATACAAAATTTAAAATTAAATAAAAAAGTTATTTTTACCAATGGGGGTGATAATAAATTAAAATATTATTATATGAATGCAAGTTTATTTGTATTTCCTAGTATTAATGAAGGTTTTGGCTTACCAATCTTGGAAGCAATGAGATTTGGTTGTCCCGTTGCATGTAGCGATATAAACGTTTTTAGAGAAGTTGCTCAAAATTCATGCGTTTATTTTAAACCTAAAAATGTAGATAATATTAAAAATGTAATTGAAAGAGTGCTCAAATCCTATTCATTTAGACAAAAACTTACAAAAAAAGGTTTTCTACAAATAAAAAAATTTCCTTGGGAAAAATGCGCCTTTGAAACATACAAGGAATATTTAAAATTATTAAACTAATATTTAAATTTTTAAAGGTTGATTACAAAAATTTTTTTATAACAACATAATATTTATTTAAATTTTTATAAAAGTCAAAATTTCTTAAATTTTTATATGTATAATTTATTTTACTCTTTAAATTTTTTTTTCTTTTTGCAAATTTTAATATCTGATTTGAAAGATCTTTATAATTTCCCACCTCAAATAAAAAACCTCCCTTGCCATTAGAGAGTATTTCTTTGGGTCCAGTAGGACAGTTAGAAGAAATTATAAATTTTTTTAGTACAGCTGCTTCAAGTAATACGTTTGGTAGCCCTTCATATTTTGAAGTGAGAATAAATAAATCTGATTTCTTAATATATGGATATGGGTTACTTTGAAAATTTATAATTTTAACAATTTTCTTTAAATTATTAACTTCTATAAAATTTTGTAGTTTATCTTTTTCAACACCTTTACCGATTAATAAAACTTTAAAGTTAATGTTATATTTCTTTAGATAATTAATTGATCGAAGTAAAATAATTTGATTTTTTTGTTCTACTAATCTACCTACATTAATTATTTTTAAGTCATTTTTCCTTTTAAAAAAATTGAATTTAATTGATTTTTTTGATTTATCTAAAATTTCTTTTTTATTTAATGGATTGTAGATACAAGTAGAATTAATATCAAATTCTTTTTTCATCTCTTTTTTAAATTCAAAACTATTGACTATCACTAAATTTGCAAAACTTACTATTTTTTTATAAATAAATTTTTTAATGAAGTTATGATACCACCCTGATGGAGAGGAATTAGATCTAGTAATTATTTTTATATTAAAGAGTTTACATAATAGAATACAGTATATATTTGCTTGAAAAGATAATACTAAAGAATTTTTATTTTTTAGAATAAATTTAAGTAAAATATATAAACAAATTAAATATTTTAATCTTAAATTAAAATTATCAGGAAGGCTGCTTTTAGGCGTAATAAATTTAACTTTATTATTAAATTTAGGTTTAAATTTTTTTGATGAGGTAATTAAAATAATTCTACCAAATTTTTTTGATAAATAATTACTTATTAAAAAAAGATTCTTCTCAACACCACCACCCCCTATAAATGGCATAAAAATAATAAGATTTTTTGATACTTTTATTTTATTTTTTAAAGACATTGATGGTAATTTCTGTAAATATTATGATAATTAATTATTTTTATAAAGCATTAAAGGTAGAAATATGATCAAAAAAAAATTTTTATTGTATTTATAAATAAATTATATAATTCCTACCATAGGTGAAAAAAAAAGCATTAATAACTGGTATTACAGGGCAAGATGGATCATATCTTGCGGACTTTCTGTTAAAAAAAAACTATATAGTTCACGGTATCAAAAGAAAGTCTTCCTCATTTAATACTGAAAGAATAGATCATATAATTGAAAATAAAAAATTTAATAAAAAATTTTTCTTACATTATGGAGATCTAACTGACTCTGACAGTATTTTTAAAATTATCAATCATGTAAAACCTGATGAAATTTACAACTTGGGTGCTCAAAGTCATGTCGGAGTTTCTTTCGAAAATCCAATCTACACAGCAGAGGTTTCTGGATTAGGCTGTTTGAGAATTTTAGAGATAATTAGGTTTTTAAAACTCAAAACAAAATTTTATCAAGCAACAACTTCAGAGTTATTTGGCGAAAAAGGTCGACAAACAAAATTTAACGAGAAATCAAGCTTAAATCCAAAATCACCATATGGTGTTGCAAAATTATTTTCACATCATATTACAAAAGTTTATAGAGACTCCTACAACATATATGCGGCAAGTGGAATTTTATTTAATCATGAAAGTCCTAGAAGAGGTGAAACTTTTGTGACAAGAAAAATAACTATGTTCTTAGCAAAATTTGTTAATGGAAAAAAAGGAATTTTAAAACTAGGAAATATTTATGCAAAAAGAGACTGGGGGCATGCAAAAGATTATGTTGAAATGCAATGGAAAATTCTTCAACAAAAAAAACCAGATGACTATGTTATATCAACAGATAATACTTTTAGTGTAAAAGAATTTATAAACCTTGCATGCAAAATACTTAAAATTAAAATTATTTGGAGAGGAAAAGGTTTTAATGAAAAAGCATATATAAATAACGTAAATAAAAAAAATTTATTTATTTCAGTTGATAAAAAATATTTTAGACCTTTAGATATAAATTATTTGAGAGGAGATTATTCTAAAGCAAGAAGAATACTTAAATATAGACCAAAATATAATTTTAAAGATCTTGTTGAAGAAATGTTAAATAGCGATTTAAAAAAATATAAATAAATTATTGTGAATAACTTAGCTGTATTTCCTTTATACTTTATTTTATTTTATCTAGTTGGTTTTATATTAAAAAAAACAAATTTTTTAGTAGATAAAACAAATTTTTCTAAACACAAAAAATTTATAAGTAAAAAAGAAGTCCCTATTTCTGGAGGAATTCTATTTTATACATTAATTTTATTATTTTTCGAAAGTTTTAACTTTACGGATAAGATATATTTGTTTCTAATTTTACTTGTTGGTCTCTTATCAGACATAAATATACTGAGATCTGCTTTGAAAAGATTAATTTTACAATCGCTAATAATAATTTCCTATGTGTATGTTCAAGAGATTCATGTTTTGGAAACAAGAATAGAATTTTTTGATGAACTGCTTGAGTCAAATCATTATATAAGTCTTATTTTTTCTTCATTTTGTATAATAACACTGGTAAATGGGACAAATTTTATTGATGGCACCAATGCTTTGGCTAGTGGTTATATTTTAACTGTTTTAGTTGGGCTGACATTGTTTTTAATAAATTTTGAAAGCAATTACGAAGATAAAAATATACAAACTTTAATTTATTTTTTAGTTGTTTTTTTAATTTTTAATTTTTTTTCTTTTTCATATCTTGGTGACGGGGGGTCATATTTAATTTCTTTCATATTAGGCATTATTTGTATAGATTTTTCAAACATATTTGTATATCTGATGTCCCCATATTTTATTGTACTTTTATTATGGTATCCAGCATTAGAAAATTTATTTACTATTATTAGACGTGGAATTATGGAAAAAAAAAATGTTAATAGTGCGGACAACTTGCATTTACATCATTTAATTTTTAAATTTCTTAATAAATTAATTAAAAAAGACCAAACGAGCAGTACACTCACTGGTGTTTTGATTAATTTCGTAATATTAATTTTTATTTTATTTGGAATTTATTTTGCAAATGACACCAAGATGCTACTCTTATTAATATTTTTGAAAACTATGATTTATTTTTACAGCTATATATCATTAAAAAAATTTAATTAGATTTAAATGAAAAATATTAATAAAAACATCATTTTGGTAATTGGAGGAGCTGGTTTCGTTGGTTCAAATTTAATTAACTTATTCTTAAAGAAAACTAAACTAAAGATAATAAGTTTAGATAATTATTATTCTGGTACTAAAAAAAACCATATAAAAAATAAAAGAGTAAAATATATAAAAGGTCATACTAAAAATATCTTTAAGATATTAAAAAAAGAAAAGAAAAAAATAAGATCAATTTTTCATTTTGGCGAGTTCTCTAGAATATATCAAAGTTTTATAAAATTAAACGATTGCATAGAATCGAATTCGGTTGGAACTCATGAGGTTTTCAATTTTTGTTTAAAAAATAATATTAAATTAATTTACTCTGCCACTTCAGCTAGCTTAGGTAATAAAGGTGAAGATAAAAACTTATCACCGTACGCATTTACCAAAGCAAAAAATTTAGAATTATTAGAAAATTTAAAAAAATGGTTTAATTTTAAATATGAAATTATTTATTTTTATAATTTATATGGACCAAATCAAATATGTGAGGGAGATATGGCAACAGTCATTGGGATATTTGAAAAATGTATAAAGACAAACAATCCATTGACTGTTGTAAAGCCTGGCTCGCAATCAAGAAGGTTTACCCACGTATACGATGCAGTTGAAGTTTGCTACGATGCTTGGAGATTAAATAAATGTAGACATTATAGTATTTCACATCGAAAGACCTTTAAAATTATAGATGTAGCAAAGCTATTCTCTAAAAATATAGTTTACCTTCCAAATAGAGCTGGAGAAAGATATGCGTCGGCTTTAACTAAAATGAATTTATCAAACAGAGTTTATAGAAAATTCGGAAAAATTGATCTGAAAAATTATATAAAACAATTTTTACAGAATATTTAATATGAGGAAAGGTTTAGTAAGTATTATTATCCCGTATTATAAAAAAAAATTTTTTTTTAGTAAAACTATTTCATCTGCACTAAATCAAAGCTATAAAAATATAGAAATCATTATTATTTATGATGATACGTCAAAAGAGGAATTAAAATATGTAAAAAAAATTACTCGTAAAAAAAAAAATATAAAAATTCTAATTAATTCAAAAAATATAGGAGCTGGTTTATCCAGAAATAAAGGTATCAAAAAAAGCAAGGGAGAGTTTTTAGCTTTTCTAGATGCAGATGATATTTGGAAAAGAAACAAATTAAAAGAACAAGTTAAATTTATGAATTCAAATAAAATAGATGCATCATATACAGGATATAAAATTTTGGATGAAGAAAATAATAATACTGGGGTCAGAGTTTCAAAAAAAAAAATTAGTTATAAAGATTTAATTTATTCTTGTGATATTGGTTTATCGACAGTAATTATTAGAAAAAAAAAGCTGATTGAATTAAATTGTTTTTTTCCATCTTTGAAAACAAAGGAAGATTATGTTTTATGGTTAAAACTTTCAAAAAAAGGTTTAATTTTTAACGGAATTAATAATTGTTTGTCTTATTGGAAAAAAACAGACAATTCACTCTCTTCAAATTTGTTTCAGAAATTAGCTGATGGTTTTAAAGTTTACTATATTTACTTGAAATTTGGTTTTTTTAAATCATTAATTCACTTAATAATATTATCAGTTAATTTTTTAAAGAAGAATTAAAATATATATAGATTTTTATAATAAATTTAATATTAAATTTCATATTAAAAAAATGATTAGTAAAAATAAAAAGATATTTGTAGCAGGACACAAAGGGTTAGTTGGCAGTGCAATAATAAGAGCTTTAAAATATAGAAAATTTAAAAAAATTTTAACTATTAAAAAATCAGAATTAGATTTAAAAAATCAAGCTAAGGTAGAAAATTATTTTAAAATAAATAAACCTGACTATGTAATAATCGCTGCCGCAAAAGTAGGAGGAATTTTATCTAACAAAAAATTTAAAGCAGATTTTATTTATGAAAATTTATCAATTCAAAATAATATAATTCACTCAGCATACTTAAATAAAGTTAAGAAATTAGTTTTCCTCGGCTCAAGTTGTGTTTACCCAAAATACTGCAAACAACCTATAAAGGAACAATATTTATTAAGTGGTAAATTAGAAGATACTAATGATGCATATGCAATTGCAAAAATTGCAGGAATTAAAATGTGTGAAA
>MDTA01036669.1_pt1 | contig 11995 bp, 10 predicted proteins | sample 811151 | NCBI WGS metagenome assembly MDTA01 (sample SAMN05326648, study PRJNA326480) | marine metagenome | isolation source: seawater | place: Indian Ocean: South | collected 2010
TTAGAAGAACTTCATAAACAATTTGGAGATAAAATTATTCCAACTGAAAGTGACAAGACAGATTTAAAAAAATTAATTTCAAAATGTGACTTATTAGTTGGTGGAGTATTAATTCCAGGCGCTGAAGCGCCTAAACTAGTATCTAAAGAGATGATTAAATCCATGAAGAGAGGATCAGTAATTGTTGATGTTGCAATTGATCAAGGAGGATGTGTAGAAACAAGTAAGCCAACTACTCATGCCAATCCAACATATTTAGTGGATGATGTGGTTCACTATTGTGTAGCTAACATGCCCGGCGGCGTTCCAAGAACATCAACTATGGCACTAAATAAAGCTACATTACCACTTTTGTTAAAATTAGCAGACCAAGGTTATAAAAAAACTCTTTCGGAAAATAAAAATTATCTAGCAGGTTTAAATGTTTATAGAGGAAACATTACTTTTAAAGGTGTTTCAGATGCATTTAATCTAAAATACACACCTGCATCTGAATTATTAAATAATTAAAATGGGACCATTGCCACATGAATCTAAGGTGGTTGTGATTGGAGGCGGCATCGCAGGATGTTCAACTGCATATCACTTAGCTGATAATGGATGGGACACAGTGCTAATAGAGCGAGATGTATTAACATCAGGCACTACTTGGCATGCTGCAGGAATGGTTACTCAATTAGGTACAACTCCTCAAATAACAAAAATAAGAAAAAACTCTGTTAAATTTTATAAAGATTTGAAAAATATTACTGGTCTTGACACTAGCTTTAAGCAAACAGGCACAATAAATATCGCTACTACAAAATCAAGACATCAAGAATTTATGAGACAAAAAACAATGTCGAAATTATTTAATCTAGATATTGAAATTATTGATAAACATAAATTTAAAACTCTTTACCCAATTGCAAAAAATAAAGATGTATTTAGTGGATTGTATATTCCAGAGGATGGTCAAGCAGATCCTGAAATTTTAACTAAAAATATTTCAATCGCAGCAATAAGAAAAGGAGTAAGGATTATTGAAAAATGTAAACTAGAAAAAATTCTTAAAAGAGGCAATCAAATTAGAGGAGTTAAAACCAATCTTGGAACTATAAATTGTGAATATATAGTTTTATGTGCTGGAATGTGGTCTAGGCAAATTGGAGAGGCAGCTGGAGTAAGTATACCGTTATATCCTAATGAACATTTTTATATGATTACGGAGGACTATAAAAAATTACCAACTAATCTTCCAACTTTTAGAGATCCAGATACTTATTTATACGCAAGAGAATACCATGGAAAAATGATGCTGGGTATTTTTGAGCCAAACGCTAAAAATGCTTTTAAAAAAACTGGTAAAGTACCGAATAATTTCTCTTTTGGTGAATTTAAAGTTGATAAAAATTATATAAAAACGCTTCATCAATTAGCTTCAAAAAGAATACCAAAAATTAAAGACCTTACCATTGAGAAATATTTCTCAGGTCCTGAGTCATTTACTCCAGATAGCAATTTCCTTCTTGGGGAGACAGAGGAAATTAAAAATTTTTACGTATGTTGTGGATTTAATAGTATTGGAATTGGATCATCAGGTGGAGCAGGCAAAGTAGTTGCAGAATGGATGATTAAAGGTCATACAGATCAAGATTTATTTAGTCTTGATGTAAAAAGATTTGAAAAATTCAATTCATCATTAAAATTTATTAAAGAGAGAACCACAGAAACACTTGGAAACCTTTTTAAAATGCATTGGCCTTACAAACAATTAGATACATCAAGAAACGTGAAGTTACTACCTTACCATAATTACTTAAAAAAATTAGGTGCTTGTTTTGGTCAAATGGCAGGATACGAGAGACCAATGTGGTTTTCAAATAAACAAAAACCGAAGTATAAATATAGTTTTGATTATCAAAATTGGTATCAGTCAGCTAAACGAGAATGTTTAAATACTAGAAATAATTTAGGTTTTTTTGATTTAACACCTTTTGTTAAATTTGATTTTTACGGAAGGCACGCACACAGCCAATTGCAATATTTATGCGCAAATAATATTAAAAACATTGAAGGTAGAACAACTTATACTCAAATGTTAAATCCTTCAGGAGGCATTGAAGCCGATTTAACTATTTCTTGTTTAAAAAAGGATTATTTTAGAATTATTTGTCCTGCCTTAGCAAGAAGTCATAACAAATCTCACATTCTAAAAAATTTAACCAGAGAAGTAAAATTTGATGATGTGACAGATAAATTTTCTTGCATAGGAATTTTTGGGCCTAATAGTAGAAAATTTTTAACATCTTTGTTTGGTAATTTTTTTTCTAAAGAGGAATTTCCCTTTTCTAGAGGAAAATATTTAAAAGTATTTAATTTAAAAATTTGGTTCCAAAGACTTTCATTTGTTGGGGAACTAGGTTGGGAAATTTATATACCAAAGAAAAATACGAATTTTATTTTTAATAAAATTTATAAACTTGGTAAAAAATTTAAGTTAACCTATGCCGGAATGCACGCACTTGATATTTTGAGATTGGAGAAGAAATTTCTACATTGGGGGCATGATATAACTTCTGAAAACAATCCCTATGAAGCAGATTTATCCTTTGCCGTTAACCTAAGGAAAAGTAATGATTTTATTGGGAGAAAAGCCTTAGAAAAAATTAAAGATATTGAACCTAAAAAAAAACTAGAGATGTTTTCTTTAAAAAGTAATTTTTCACCTGGAAAACCACTTCTTTTACATGACGAACCTATTTTTCATAAAAATAAACTTGTTGGATACACAACCAGTGCAAATTACTCTTTTGTTTATAAGAAAAACATATGTTTAGCTTACATAAACCGCGGATTGGAAAATTTTAAAGAATTATCAGTTGAAGTTGAGAGTAAATCATATTCTCTTTATCATGAAAAATCAGCAATACATGATCCAAAGTCTATAATTTTAAGAAGTTAAACCATTTTGGGCCGAATATAGTTTCCAGTCCCATTTCGCTCTTTAAAATCTTTTATTTTTTAAGCAAATCTGATTTAATCAAAACATGTCAGTACACTTCAATATGCAGGAAAATAATCACGAGCTTTCAAGATCTCAGGGCAAAGTAAAAGTAACTGACTTACTATCAAGATTAAATCAAGAGAAGAAAATTGAAAAAAAAAGAAACTTAGCCTTAGGTGTTGCGGCCGTTTCTGCAGTTACAGTATTTGGAATTATTCTTACAATTTAAATACTATTAGTTAATTTCATTTAAATCGGATTCCATCATTTCACTTACTAATTTTTTGAAACTAGTTTTTGGTTTCCATTTTAATTCACGTCTAGCTTTTGACGAATCACCTCTAAGTTCATCTACCTCGGTTGGCCTAAAATATACTGGATCAACTTTTACATACACTTTGCCATTTTTTTTATCATAACCAACCTCTCTTAAACCTTTACCTCTCCATTTAATATTAATGTCAATATATTTAAATGCTTGCTCTACAAAGTTTTTTACAGAATAACTTTTTCCTGTAGATATCACATAATCAGAAGGTTTTTTTGCTTTAAGCATTAACCACATACTTTCAATATAATCTTTAGCAGAACCCCAATCCCTTTTTGCATTTAAATTTCCTAATGTAAAAAACTCTCTTTTATTTTTAAATATTTCCACCACTGCTCGAGTAATTTTTCTAGAGACAAAAGTTTCACCTCTTCTTGGACCTTCATGATTAAATAAAATTCCGTTAACAGCAAATATGTTGTAAGCATTCCTATAATTTATTGTTGTCCAATAGGCATAAAGTTTTGAAATAGCATATGGACTTCTTGGTTTAAATGGAGTTTTTTCATTTTGAGGAATTTCTGTATTACCAAAAATTTCTGAAGTAGATGCTTGATAATATCGAGTTTTTTTTTGTAAATTCAAAACTCTTATTGCTTCTAAGATTCTAAGTGAGCCTAAAGCATCTACGTTTGCGGTAAACTCAGGAATATCAAAACTAGTTCTAACATGAGATTGAGCCCCAAGATTATAAATTTCATCTGGCTTTGTAGATTTTATAATTCTAAGAATATTGCTGCTATCAGTTAAGTCTCCATACATTAGCTTAAAATTATTTTTTGGCTTAATTATTTCATCAGTAAATAGCAAATGATCTATTCTTTTAGTGTTGAAACTAGATGATCTTCTTTTAATTCCAATTACCTGATATCCTTTTTTTAGAAGAAAATCTGCTAAATGAGAACCATCTTGACCAGTCACGCCGAATATTAAAGCTTTTTTTTTCATATTAATTTTATCTTTATGTATTTGTATATTTTTTATAAAGATTATTAAATAACTTTTCAAAATGAGGTTGATAATAAAAATCAAATCCATTTTTACCGGTAATTTGCATTACCGGAAAATCAGGCGAAGCCTCAAGCAATCTTGGAACTTTTAAAGCTTCTGCCAAATCAAAACCTACAGAAGAATTTCCTATAAACATTTTACTAGAATTCATTATTTGAGCCATATCTAAAAAATCTTTACATTCATAAAAATTTAAATTTTTAATTTCTTTTTTTAAGTCTTCATATTCATTTTTTAATCCAATAAAAAAAACATCATTATAATTTTGTAGAAATTTATAATTTATCAAATTATTTCTATATCTAAAAGTTCTGTGTATCACCACTTTATTCTGTATTTTAGAGTCTTTATCAGTTTCTATATACGGCTCAGATAAATCTACTTGAATACCAGTAACATGAAAAAACCATCTGCAAGAATTAAAAGTTAAATTAATCGGCATATCTCTAAACAAATCTAAATCAATATTAATTTTTTCCCCATTAAATTTGGCTACTTTATTTATGTACTTTTGTTTTTCTAATAAAGGCTTAATTAGATAAAACATTCTGTCGTCTACAAAAACTTTTTGAGAAGGGTGTTTAAAATAAGGTGAAGGTAATTTTTTGTTAACATTTATAAAAAAATTACATTCGCGTGTTTTTGCTAGTTCTTTAACAACTGGTAAGCTGCAAATAATATCCCCGCAATGACCAGAGTGCTTAAAGTTTAGAACTTTAGATTTATCTATTTCAATTAATATATCGTTTATTTTTTTCTCAATTTTTTCTTTATAAGTAGCCAAATTTTTTTTAGCTTTATCTTCATTTTTTTCAAAATGATATTTATTCTTATCGAATAATTTAAGATATAATTTTTTTACAATCTGCATTACTAAATATTCATTTAAAATTAGTCATTTTCATGTTCTTAGACATTTATGAAGCTTTAATTTGATTGAAATAACATTAATAGAGTATTTATAAGAGTTGATATATAATTTTAACATAATAATAAATAACTTTAAATTTTATTTAATATGAAAAATCTTCCAAGCGAATATGACTTTTTAACTCCAAACAAAACATCAAATCTTTGTAGATTAGGGGTTGAAAAGGATGGAGGATATATCTTAAATCAAGAATTCCTAAATAAATCAAATTTTCTTATTTCATTTGGTATGGCTGAGGAATACTCTTTCGAAATTGATTTTCTAAATTTAAGCAGTAAAAACAAATTAATTATTTTCGATTTTTCTATAAGTCATATTCATTACTTAAAGGAAATTTTTAAAAATTTAAGAAGAATAATAAAATTTAAGAGAACACCGGTTGATTTGTTCAAGTGTTTAAAAAACTATTTTAATTTTTTTAATTTTATAAATAAAAAAAATGTAAAATTTTATTCAAAAAAAATTAATTCAGTAAATAATAAAGATAATAACATCACTATAAAAAAAATTTTTGAAAATTTATCAGAAAAGGATAAAAATAATATTACTTTTAAAATTGATATAGAAGGAACCGAGTATGAAATTATTGATAAAATTTTATCTTATGAAAAAAATATTGATCAGTTAGTTATAGAATTTCATGATACACATATGAAAAAATTTGAGTTTTTTTCTAATATAAGGAAATTACAAGAATATTTTGACATAACTCATATTCACGCAAATAATTATAGGGAATATAATCAAGATGGTTTCCCAATAAATGTAGAAATTTCATTTTTGAATAAATCATTAAAAGGAAAAACAGTAAAAAATTTTGATTATCCAATAAGTAATTTAGATTTTCCTAATAATCCTGATATTCAAGATTTAAGATTTAGTTTTAAAAAGAATTAATGAAAAAAAATTTTAAAAATAAAAAAATTTTAATCACTGGTGGCACAGGTTTTTTAGGGAAGTCATTAATTAAAAAATTAAAATTAATTGGTTGTAAAAATTTATATATAGCAAGTCATAAGAAATATGATTTAGTTTTTGAAACAGATGTGAAAAGACTATTTAAAAATTTCAAACCAAATATTGTTTTTCATCTTGCAGCTTCGGTTGGGGGCATTGGAATAAATAAATTAAGTCCAGGAAAATTTTTTTATGAAAATTCTTTGATGAATTTATTAACAATTCATCACTCCTACCTTAACAAAGTCGAAAAAGTAATATCAACTGGGACTGTATCTTCTTATCCTAAAAATACGTCTTTACCTTTTGAGGAAAAAAATATTTGGGATGGCTATCCAGAAGAGATTAATGCTTCATATGGAATAGCAAAAAGAATAATTCATACACATTCTTTAAGCTACTTAAAACAATATAATTTTAAATCCCACCTCTTACTTCTAACAAATCTTTATGGTCCTAATGACAATTTTAATCCAAAATCATCACATGTAATAGCATCGTTAATTAAAAAATTTTATGAGGGTAAAATAAAAAATAAAAAATTTGTAGAAGTTTGGGGTGATGGAAAAGCTACAAGAGATTTTTGTTATATAGATGATATAGTTGATGGATTAATATTAACTGCAAAAAAATATAAAAAAACTGAACCTCTAAATTTAGGCTCAGGAAAAGAAGTTTCAATCAAGATCATAGCAAATTTAATAAAGTCAAAAATTGGATATGAAGGCAAAATTAAATGGTTAACTAATAAACCTGTTGGTCCAAAAAGAAGGTTTCTTAAAATACAAAAAGCAAAAAAAGAGATAGGCTTTAGTCCAAAAATCGATATTCACGAAGGTTTAGATAGAACGATAAATTGGTACGTGCAAAATTATAAATACATCGACTAAATTAATAGAAGTTTTATTTTTAATGACTAACCTTAATAACAAATTATCAGAATATTATAAAAAAAAAATTCAAAATTTTTTTAAATATTTATATGGAGAAATTAGCGAAAAAATTTCACATACCGACAATAAGGATATAATTTTTTTAAGAACATCAATAGAGAAAAATGATTACAATATATATATTTGTAAAGAATGTTCTCTTTACACCGATACAATCCATGATACTGCCATAATTAAAAATAGAAAAATTGTAGACGGTCCATCATTTCAACTAAGAGATAATATTAATGTTAACTGTATTAATAATTCAGTCATTTCAAAAGGGACGCCAAGATTTAGAAAAAAAATTAAAGGTAAAGTTTTATCTCTTTTAACTGGTGGAGGAGGAAATGCAAATTACTGGCACTGGATGTTTGATGTGCTACCAAGATTATATATTATAAAGGACAAGGAATTTACTTTTGATTACTATTTATTTCCTGATTTGAACCATAAATTTCAAAAAGAAACGTTAGATCTACTCCAAATAAGTAAAAAAAAAAGATTATCTAGTAGAAGTATTAGACATTTTCATGCAGATGAGATTATTGTTACATCACATCCTTACACTATTTTAAATGATCCAAGCATAGACTCACTCAAAATTCCAAATTGGATTTCTGAATTTTTGAGATTTAAATTTTTGAAGATAGGTAAGAAAAATTCAAAGTTGAAAAATTTACCAGAAAAAATTTTTATTAATAGAAATGATGGAAGATCTTTAAGGTATATAATAAATAATAATCAAGTAGAAGATTTATTAAAAAAAAAAGGATTTAAGAGTCTAACTATGAGCAACTATTCATTTGTTGATCAGGTTGCGCTATTTAATAATGCTAAAGAAATAATAGGTTTACATGGAGCTGCTTTTGCTAACTTAGTTTTTTGCAAACCTAAAACTAAAATAATTGAAATGCGACCAGACACTGCTGGAAACGTAATTAAAAATTTAGCGATAGGCAATGGTTTGAATTATTTTGATATTACATCAAAACCTAAAACTATAAATTTTAACAACCAACAAGGTGATATTGAGATAAATATCGATACAATGAAACAAATAATTAATAGTTGATATTGTAATTTGTTTAAAAAAAAGTGTATAAGCTATTATTATGGATGAAATAACACCAATAATATTATTAATCGTCAGCGGGTTGTTATTAAGATTTTCTTTGACTTTTACCGGTCAAGCATGGGCAAAATCTCATGCTCAGACTGTGACTTTTATGATTTTACCTGTCATAACCTATGTGATTACTAAAACGATTTCTGGCAATATAGCATTATCTTTAGGGATGATCGGTGCTTTATCGATTGTAAGATTTAGACATCCAGTAAAAAGTGCACTTGAGCTCGTAATGTATTTTGATCTTATAACCATAGGTATAGCAACAAGTGTTAGAACAAAGTGGGCAATACAATTAGTTATTTGTACGATTTTTATAATTTTTCTTGTAAAATTTTTACAAAAAACTTTTAATAATTATGGAAAGTCTTTTTACAACTTATCATTTAATGAAGGTAACATAAGTAATACATTGGAAGTAATTTCTAGTAAAAAAATTGAGCTAATAGAAGAAAGTGATAACTTAGCTAATTCTCTGAATGATAATGAAAACAAAATTTTTACGTATAGATTACATTTCAATAACAAGGAATCATTAGAGAGTTTTAAGAAGAAATTGAGTGATCAAAGTATAAAAAAAATAAATGTAGTTTATAACTAGCCTATCTTATGGGAAAAATATTATTATTCATTTTTTTTTTCATATTTAATTTTAAAACACTTTACAGTTTAGAGAAGACATCAAGTCAAAAATTTTCAGGATGTAACAATGAAATTTCAAAAGATTATTTTGAGAATGAAGATAAAACTAAAATTGAGAAAATTGAAATTGATATAAATAACTATAAAAGTTGGACAGTTAATAATATTAAAATATTAACTACTCGAGCAAGGTTTATCCCAAATGATCTTAAAAAAAACTTTAAAGCAAACGTAAAAGTCACATACGAGAACAATGTTATATGTCATTTTAAGTCTAGGGTTAGACATAGTGGCGACGCTAAAGATCATATCGCATTTAAGGGAAATTCAGTAATTCAAAGTTTAGATATTAAACTCTTAAATGGAAACATTCGAGGTATAACAAGGTTCAAACTTTTTAAACCTGAAGTGAGAGGAAATATTGATGATGTTATAATAATTACTCAACTTTTAAGAGATTTTAATTATTTGGCTCCAAGATCAATTAAAGTTCAGGCACGAGTTAATCAAACAGAATCTGTAATGTTATTTCAAGAGAAAGCCGCAAAAGAACTTTTAGAATTTAATAATAGACGTGAGGGTCCTATTTTAGAGGGTGACCAAAAATTTTTTTTTGAGGTTGTTAAACATATACCAGATAATCAATTAAGTAATTGGTCTGCAGGAACTCCCTTTTTAAGACAAAAAAGTAGTCAAGTTATGTTATCTAAACTTACTAATGCAAATCTAATTAATCGAAGCACACAACATAAGCAAATTTCTTTAAATGCAGTAAATAATTTAAATTTAATTTATTTGTATTGGTCAAATAGATTTGATGATGAAAAGAATAATTTTTTCTTTTTTGATTATGATTTAGATAATACTTTATTATCTCTATTTAATAGAAATAATATTGAAAAGCTGGACGTTTATAATTTATTTTTACAGGCTACTAATAGTCATCATGCTTTAAGTGCGACTAATAGAAAATTTTATTGGAACTCATTTGAGAATTATTTTGAACCTATTTTATACGATGCAAATCCTGATATAAGTTTAAATTTTTCAACTACAACTACTGCAGAAAAACGTTTCCCAATTTCTAATAGTTTTATGAATTCTTTCGAAATATTAAAAGAAAAAATATCTAATATTGATATTCAAAAATTAAAAAGCGATACGGATATATCTGGTTTAGATTTAACTAGCAGCCAATTAAAAGACAAAATTGGAAAAATTGAAAAAAATTTAAACAAAATTGAAGAAAAATTTCAAAATATAGATGATGAAAATATGGTGGAGCACAATAAATTTAGGCCAATTAAAAATATTTTAGATAAATTTAACAATAATTTGAAAGAAATTGATCCAAACACTTTCTTAATAAAAAATAATGATGAAAAATTTCTTAAATGCGAAATTTATTTAAAAAACTGTCAAAATTATCTTATTAGTAATAAAGACCTTGTAAATTTACTAGAAGGTGAATTGAAAATTGACAATATAAACTATCAATATGTTGGTAAAAATATTGATATTAATTTATTAAATAACAGTCATAAAGAAAATTTTAAACTTTTTAAAAATACGCAAATTTTTTATGAGGATGGTATTAATATTAAGTTTAGTGAATTCAATGATTTAATAACTATTAACCAAACAAAATTAGGATCTAGAGTTTATTTTATCAACGGAAGTCTTAAGAATATTTCAATAATCTTTAATGGCATCAATGTTCCAGAAAATGAAATTAAAAACTCATTCATTCCTCCAAATTATCCAATAAACCATAGAGGACTAACAGGGTGCTTGTCATTTATTAATGTTAACTTTAATAATATAAATTTAAACGCTAATAATTCTAGTTGTGAAGATACAATTAATTTTGTTAATGCTTCAGGATATGTAAACAATATTTCTATACAAAATTCTTTTAGCGATGCATTTGATGCTGATTTTTCAAATTTAAAAATAGAAAACTTAGAAATATCATCAGCAATTAATGATTGCACTGATTTTTCTGCAGGTAATTACGAACTTATAAATTTAAAATTAAGTAAATGTGGAGACAAAGCTGTTTCAATTGGAGAAAAATCAAATGTAAAAATAAAAGATATAAATATAACAGAAGCTGACATAGGAATAGCTACAAAAGATAGTTCAATTTTGTCATTAAAAAATGCTCAATTAAATGATTTAAGAACATGTATTTCAGCTTATAATAAGAAGCAAGAATTTAATGGTGGTCTTGTATTAATTGATAACATTAATTGTAATAAATTTTCAAAAAAATTTGAGTCTGATAAATTATCAAAGATAATAATTAATAAAGAAATTAAAATTAGTAAGAAGTAAAATGAGCTTTAGAATAGAGCAAAAATTATATGTGCGTAAAGAAAACCTTTTAAATTTTAAGGAATTTTTGAATAAAAAATGTGCAAAAGGGATTCATGAACCTAGGACTATTGAAAGCTTGTATTTTGATAACCATCAACTTGATGCTTATAGAGAATCCTTAGAAGGTTTAGTTCCAAGAAAAAAAATAAGAATAAGATATTATCCAAATAATGAAGATCAAAAAATTTATTTAGAGATTAAAAATTCATCGGTTGAAGGAAGATTCAAAACAAGAAAAATCTTAACAAAAGATCAATTTCAAGAAAAATTAAATCAAGGAATCTTTGATAATCAGTATGGCACTTGTTACCCAAAAATTTATGTAAATTATGAAAGAGAATATTTTCTATTTAAGGATGTTAGAATTTCTGTTGATACTAATATTCAATATCGTAACTACGATACTAATTTTGTTTTTAATGATGATAAAGTAATAGCAGAACTAAAGACCTCAATTAACAAGGATTTAAACGAATTAACTGAAGATTTTCCCTCTCAGAGAATTAGATTCTCAAAATATAGTTTTGGCGTTGAAAAATTACTTCATCATTAAACTTGATTATTTTTTTTTAGTATGGATATTCAATTAAGCTTAAATAACTATTGGCGAGGTAGCTCAGTTGGTTAGAGCACAGGACTCATAAGCCTGGGGTCGGCGGTTCGAATCCGCCCCTCGCTACCAAATAACTATGAACAATAA